>Ga0208767_1000069_pt1 | contig 59746 bp, 93 predicted proteins | sample VirMetDEL_Mar_21_FD_184514 | JGI IMG/M metagenome (GOLD analysis project Ga0208767, IMG submission 184514) | Aqueous microbial communities from the Delaware River and Bay under freshwater to marine salinity gradient to study organic matter... | ecosystem: Environmental > Aquatic > Marine >...
AAGGTGGCTATTCTCCACAAGGAGTTATTCAATCAATTGGAACTGCTTCATTAGCTGGAGTTACTTTAACAACAGCTGGTACATTTTATAATTTAGGAACTATTAGAATTAAATCAGGAAGACCTTATGCACTTATTATTCCTCAAGGTTTTATAGCTTCTGCTGTATCTAACTCTGATTTTGAAATACAGTTAAGACAAAACGCAACTCCTTCAACAGCGTTTTCATATACAAGTTATTCTGATGATGTAGAGTATGATTTAGATGGTACTAAAACCATTACAGGTGGAACAATTATAAATAGAACTTATTTATCTGGTAAAGGAGTTTCTATTGAAAACTTTGGAGATGGTTTTAATTTTGAATATCAACTTGGACAAACAATAGCAGGTGTATCTGACACATTAACTTTATGTGCTAAAGGTGCATCTAATAATGATGGTGTTATTGGTTCAATAAAATGGTACGATACGACAAATGGCTAATTTTTATAAAAACGCATTCTATGATCCAAGCACAACAGATGCTGTAACTTTATACACAGCGCCTACTAATGCTAATGCGATTATTCAAAACATACAAATTACCAATACTGGTGGTTCTAAAAATGTAACTGCAAGAGTTACAGATAGTTCAGCAACTACTTCTTATATTGTTGCTTACGCTGCAGTGACTGGACCTACAATTTGTAATATAACAAAAGGCCCAATTATTTTAGAAGAAAGTGACTCCATATCCCTTGAATCTACTGATACATCTGGTATAAGTGCAACGTTAGCTTTATTAGAAATTAGTAGAGAAGATCAGAATGGATAAAGAACCAGTAAAAATAGAAACTAAAACAACTCATACATTTAGAAGTAAGTCGACAAATCAAACTTACAATTCTAAAGAAGAGTTTTTACAACATCATAAAGAAGAAGATTTAGCTGTAGATACAACAGTAATTGTAACTAATAAAGGTTTAAATTTACTTCAGAAAGTAATGCAAGGTGCAAAAAAATCCTAGAGGCGGAACTGAACTTCAGTTTGAATATTTAAGAAAATATGTAGATAAAGAATTATTAGATCAAGTACAGATAACCACATCTGTACCAGAAAAAATTCCACTTCATCCAACTAAACTAAATATCTTGTGGCAAAAAAATTCTTACGATCAATCAAATCTAGCTCCATGGTTTCAAGATAAATCTAATCATAAAAAATACGATTGGTATGTTTTTAATTCACATTGGAATTATGAAAAGTTTAGAATGATGTTTGATATTCCAACAGATAAATCTTTAGTAATTAAAAATGGAATAGATAATATTAAACCTAGAAATTTAGATGAAAAGATAGATAAAATAAAACTTATATTTCATCCAACCCCTTGGAGAGGTTTAAATGTAATGTTAGCAGCAATGCAATACATTAAAAATCCTAAAATTGAATTAGATGTATATTCATCTTGCGAAGTGTATGGTCAATCTTTTAAAGAAGCCAATGATAAACAGTATCAAGGTTTATATGATCAAGCTAAACAGTTACCAAATGTGAATTACATTGGATATAAACCAAATGAATATATTAAAGAAAACCTTAAAAATTATCATATATTTGCGTATCCAAATATATGGGAAGAAACATTTTGTATTTCAGCTTTAGAAGCAATGGCTGCTGGTTGTTATTTAATTACAACAAATTTTGGTGCTTTATACGAAACATGTGCTGAATTCGCATCCTATGTACCTTATCAAAAAGATTATATTAATTTAGCTAAAAGATTTGCATTAGCAATTGAAACAGCAGCTCAAGGATTAGAATCTTCAGGTGTTAAACAACATTTAAAATATCAAATAGAATATGCAACTCAATATTATAACTGGACTAAGCAAGGAAACGCTTGGACAAGATTTTTGAAAGGAGCATTAGATGCAAGATTCAAGTAAACCAATATGGGTAAATCAACAACCTACTACAAATAATAAACCCGTTATATTTGTAGCAACTCCAGTTCATAGTGAAGTATCTATTCATTACACTCAATCCTTATTAAAGTTTCAACAAGAGTGTTTAAACTCAGGTATATTAGTTTCTTTTTCATTATTAAAATCATCCTTAGTTACGCAAGGAAGAAATTTATGTGTTTCTAATTTTTTAGAAGAATGTAAAACAACACCTTATACCCATTTTTTATTCATTGATTCGGATATTGAATTTACTTTTAAAACTATTATGAAAATGATTGCTGCAGATAAAGATGTCATAGCTACACCTTATCCACTAAAACATATAGATTGGGATAAAGTAGCTAATCGAATAAAAACCCGAAATATTCAAGATGGAGATACCATGTCAAAACATGGTTTTACATGGCCTGTTAAATTGGAGAATAGAGAACAGATTAATGTTATTAATGGTATAGCAGAGGTATCACATGCTCCAACTGGATGTATGTTAATTAAAAGAGATATATTTTATAAAATGATAGATGCTTTTCCAGATAAGAAAATTAACCAACCTACTATTATTAATGGTAAACAAGTTGAAAAAGAGTTTATGTATAACTTCTTTGATTGTTATCATGAGCCAGAAACTAAACGGTACTATGGTGAAGACTTTGGTTTCTGTAAAAGATGGACTGAAATAGGTGGTAAATGCCACATTTTAGTTGATGAATATATAACTCATGTGGGTGAATATAAATATACTGGTCGTTTAGTAGATGATTTAACTTTTTCTAAAAAGATTGACTAGTTAGAAAAAAGCTAGTAAATTACTATATTTCAGGTATCATTCCCTGCTGATTTACATTATAAACTATTAAACTATGGCGATATCTAGAATGCAAATGTATAGACAATTAAGAGCAGGGGGAGGAATTATGAACCTAGCCCCAAGAGAAAAATTTGGTTTAGGAAGTAAGCTTAAAAAATTCATTAGAAAAATAATACCTAATGAAATATCCGAAATAGCTGTTAAAGCAGCTCCATTTGTTGCACCCTTTAATCCGCTTCTTGCAGGAGCAATGTCTGGTATTGGTTCATTTGATCAAACTGGAAGAATAGGACAATCTATCAAATCAGGTTTAATTAATTATGGTCTAGGTCAAGGTGCAAGATTTTTAGGTGGGGCAGGAATTCAAACAGGTATTAATCCATTTGGTGGATTTGGTGCAGCAGCTAATCCATTTACATTAGGTGGTATTCAATTAGGATCTAGTCCTTTTGGTACTCAATCGGGTATTGGTAAATTATTATCAGAAAAAGGTTTTCTTGGAACAAAAACTTTACCCACTGATCCAGGAATAGGAACAGATTCGATTTTTGTAAAACCAGGAGCAGAAGGAACCACGTATTTACCAAGTGATTTTGCAACTGAAGCATTACCTTTAGAAACAGGATCAATTACACCATCAGGTCAAATTGTATCAGGGAACGCGGTTCAGAATCAAGCAGTCTTAGATCGAATTGCAAAACAAACTATACCAGGAGCTACGGAAAACGTAGTTCAAAAAGCTACTCAAAGAGGATATGGAGATGTATTTAAAGATATCTTCTCAGGTGATTTAAATAAAAGTGCTTCTGCTTTAAAAGAACTTGGTGGTAAAGCATTAAAAACTATTTACACGGATAAAGATGGTAATATAGATAAACTAGCGGTTGCTTCAACTATTGCAGGTGCAGCTAATTATTATGAAGCTAAAAAATTAGCTGAAGAAGCAGATGTCGTTGATGATGCAGATCAATATACGGAAGCAATGTATGAAGCAGATAAACAACGATATAAAGATTACTATTCAAAAATTTTAACACCAGAATCTTTTGGATTAAAAGATGGTGGTATTATTTCACTTAGAAAAATGAAAGCAAATGGAACTAATGAAGAAGACATGGTTTACATGACGGATGATAATTCGGGTGTTATGTATAGAAATGAAAAAGGTGAACCTATTACTAAAGAAGAATTTTTTAGATTAACAGAAGCAGAAGAATTTGGTCCAAAAGAAATTATGCCTAAAGAAAAACCAAAAGAAATGGTTTTCAAAAATAGAATGAAGACATTAATGGAAGCTAGAGGTGTACTAGAACCAGAGTCTTTTGAATATTTATTAGAAAAATTAAAAGATGAAATGACTGAGTCTGGTATTCCTAGTATTAAATTAGAGAAGAAAGCTAAAGGTGGTAGAGTTGGTTATGCTATGGGTTCTGAAGTACCGGTCAGGCAGAATGAAGCAGGGACCAAGGAACTAGACTATAGACAAAGTGGTGGATTTGTGCCACCAATTGGTATAAGAGAAAAGGCAGATGATATTCCTGCAATGTTATCCAATAATGAATTTGTATTTACCGCTGATGCAGTAAGAGCTGCAGGTGGTGGTAGTGTTAATAAAGGTGCACAAAAAATGTATGCACTAATGAAACAATTAGAAGGACAAGTAGTATAATGGCTGAAACAGTTCAAATATCAAGACCAGCTCCCTATTTAGAAGCCGCTGGTGAAAAGTATTTAGATTTAGCAACACAACTTGCCGCAAAACCAGTTGATGTAGCTAAGTTTGCTCCAACGATTGCAGGACAAAATGTATTAACACAAGCTGCACAACAACAAGCAGCAACACAAGCAGGATTAGGTGCATTACAATTTGATCCTACTACAGGTGCAGTTACTGGAGCATCAGCAGGAACAGGTGTTGCAGGTTATCAACCATTTTTACAACAAGCAGCAGCTTATACTGGACCACAAGCTTATCAACAGTTTATGTCTCCATACCAAGCAGAAGTTATTAAAACTTCTTTAGGTGAGTTTGATAAACAGAGACAGATTGCAAGACAACAATTACTAGGAACTCAAGTTGCTCAAGGAGCATTTGGTCAAGGACGAGGACAAATTGCAGAAGGAGAATTTGCAGCACAATCATTACAAGACAGAGCTTTACTAGAAGCACAATTAAGATCACAAGGTTTTACACAAGCTCAACAAGCAGCAGCTCAGGCGCAAGCTCAAGCAGCAGGACTTGCTTCATTACAACCAAGTTTAGCACAATCTAATATTCAACAGTTAGGTGCAGCAGGAACTTCAAACTTAGCTTACCAACAAGCAATTCTAGATGCAGCAGCAGCTGGTGGAAGAGAATTAGCTTACGAACCATATCAAAGAATGGGATTCTTAGGTTCTACAATTGGTGGATTATTGTCAGGATATCCTCAATCGTATATGACATCGACACAACAACCTGCAGCAGCGACTGCTGGACCATTAAGTCAAGCTTTATCAGGAGCAGCTACTGTTTATGGTTTAGGTAGTTTATTTGGGAGATAATTAATGGCGTATAACGTTTTTAAAAGACCGATGTTTAAAAGAGGTGGATCAACCACGGGTACAGGAATTATGTCTCATGTTGAACCAAGAGTTAAAGCTGCAATGGGTTTTCCAAACTTTGGAATATCAGGACAACCTAGTCAACAAGAAATAGATGCGTTTAGAGCAACTAATGCACAACGAATTCAAGATATAAGAAATCAACCTGGTATTTTAGATTTATTTAAAGGACCAACCATACAACCAGGAAGTCAGTCTGTTCCATATATACCTGGTTATGGATTTAGCTTTATGAAACCTGGAATATCTGGTGGAGATAATACAGGTTATTTAAACTATTTAAAAAATAGAGACTTAAAAAAACAAATGACTGGTAAAACTGGAGTTGAAATTGGATTAGAAGGTGTAGATGGTATTACTGAATACGCATATGATCAAATAGAACAAGCAAATCAAGCAGCAGATGCAGCAGCAACAAAAAATGAATTACAAAAAATGAATTTAATTCAAAAAGATGATAATGGTGATAAAAAACCTAAAGTAAATAAAGATGAACCTGCATATAAAGTTTCCGATATTGAATCAGAAGTAAAAAATGAAGCAGAGTTTTTAAGAAAATTATTAAAAGATGAAAATTATTCTAAAGGTGAATTAGCTTTAATTATAGCTGGTGCATTAAAAGAACCAGGTGGCATTACTGAAAAATTAGATAAAGCTAGAGAACTTTCATTACCACTTGCTAGAGAACGTAGAAAAGAAGATAAAGCGATTACTCTTGCTGCATACAAAGCTGCTAAAGAGAAAGAAAAATATCAGACAAGATATGATAAAGATTCTCCTACTCTTCAATTCTACAAAGAGAGAGCAAGAACTTTAGTAGGTACACCAGAATATAAAGGTAAAAATGAAAATGAGATTCTTAAAGAACTAATGTCTGGTTCAGCCGAAGCTAGAATTAATATATTAAAATCTCCACAGACAGCAGGAGAAATAATAAATGTAACAGATAGAATTTCTAGATTACAAACAGAACTACAAAGTACAAAATCAGAAAGAAGAAAAAAACAAATTCCAGGTGAAATATTAGAAGAAAAAAATAAAATAAAAACTTTAGTAAGAATGCCTGAATTTGAAAGTATATTCCCAGGTGTTAAAGGATCTTTAGGATTTAAAGATGGTGGAAGAGTTATGAAAGCTGTGGGTGGTGATGTAACTGATGAAGACACTGATATGGAAACAAGTGACAATACTGTTGGAATGGCTGTAGAAAAAATTGGAGAAGGTAGTGGTTCTCAAACCGTGACTGAAGGAGTACAAAGATTAAGTTATCAAGAATTAAGAGATAGATTGCCTCAAGAGATTACTGATGATGTTGTTAATTTATTAGCAAACAGTGAAGAAGCTTTACAGGAATTTGCATATATTAGAACTCAAGATGATGTAAATAGCTTCAATACCAAATATGGAGTTAACTTAGTAATACCTCCAACTCGAGGATAGGGGGTTCAATGGCTTTTGAAGGCTTAAAAGGTTTTAACGAATACCTACAAGATGAAGGAGTAATGGAACCTAGAGGTGGTGATGTACCTTTAGGAGAATATTTCATTGATGTTGTAAGAGGAACGGGAAAAGGACTAGGTCAAGCCACTGAAGGTTTATTACAGCTTGGCGCAATGCCAATTGATTATTTATTTGACACTAATCTTTTAAATACAATTGAAAAAGTATTTGATAAAATTACACCGGAGACTACAACATCCGTTGGAGACATTACCTCTGTTCTAGTTCAATTCGGTGTACCGGGTGGGGCTGCATTAAAATTAGCTAGTGGTATGAGTAAGCTTAAAGGCTTAAGTACCATGACTAGATTAGGCTCTATACCTACAGTAGCTGGTAAAAGCACTGAGCTTGCAAAACGAGCTGGATATTTTGGTGGTATTGGTGGTATTACCGACTTAGCTGTATCTACACCAGGATCTATATCCACATTATCTGAAGACTTAGGTTTATTTCCACAAACTTCTTTAGAGGGGTTAAGTGGAAGGGAGAGAGCTGCTGAGACTTTTAAATCTAAATTAAAGTTTGGAGCTGAAGGAACTATTATTGGGGGTGGTATACCATTATTACCTGTTGCTGGATCATTAGGTGTTAAATATGGATTAATGCCTGCATCAAAAGCTGTAGGTTATGTAGGTGGTAAAGCATTACAAGTTATTGATAAACCATTAGGCGCAGCTTTAAATGCCATTGTAGGTAAAGGTGAAAAAAGTGCATTACAACAAGCGGTTATTAAAACAGGAGCTTTAGTGGATAGGGGTATTGCAAAAACTGGATTACCTGACAATAAAGAATGGAGATTTATTCCATCTGAGGGTGGTTTTGTAAATACTGTATTGAATAAAATAAGATTATTACAGGATCAATTTACAACTGCAGGTGCAATACCAAAAGAAATGAAGCAAATTCAAACGACTGCATTAAATAAAATCGCCGCAGAAAAAGGAACAGTTGAAAGATTATCAGATAATATTCTTCAAAAACAAGAAGACTTAATTAAAAATTATAAATTTAAATTATTTGATAAAGGTGAATCTAATTTCTTAATTGATTATGAAAATACTAAAATTACAAATTTTTTAAAAACTGAAAAAGGATCTTCTGAATATAAAAATATATTAAAAGACATTAATAAAGAATTACATCCTGAAGTAAAAGCTTTACATGATGTGTTAGACAGAAGTACTACAAGATATAAAAAATTTATCTCTGATTTAGATTTAAAAAATGCTGCAGTCACTGACTTTAATGCATATTCAAAACAAAGATTAGGTGCATTTAAAAATAGGTTATTTAAATTTGATCCAACACGAGAAACTAAAGCAGTTGATTTTTTTAAAGACAGAATATTAGGTAATAAGAAAAGAGGTATTGTTAGAAATATAGACCAGTTTGAAGAAGTTGCAAAATTAGCTGGAACTAAAAATGTAAAATCAAAAGCATTCCAAGATCAATTAGAAAAATCTGCTAAATCTGAAATGTTAAGTTTAAAAAAATTAGTTATTAATTCTAATGCTAGACCTGAAACAATATTTAAACGAGTAGCAGATAGAACTGGTATTGATTTAAAAGCAGGAGAAACTTTTGATGATAGAATTAAAGATTTATTTTCAAAACAAAAAGATGCATACATTAAAGTAGGTAAGAAACAAGTTGAAGTTGTATCTTCTGATTTTAAGAGTGCTGCTTTAGATACAGTTATTAATCAAGCAGAACAAATGTATGGACGAAGGGTTTATGATACTATGTTAGATCATGGGCTTAAGAACGGTTGGATATTTAAAGCAGAAACTGCGGGTGTAAAAGGAATAGATTCTTCTAAATTAAAACCTATTATATCACCTAAAGGTGATATTCCTGATGCAATTAGTACAAGTGAATTGTTTAATAAAGGATATGTAACGAATAAAGAAATAGCTAATGCTATTATTGGTGCAGAAGAATTATCGGGTAGTTTATATAACTTACCTTTTTATAGAGGTATTATGCAATTAAAAGGTATGGCTCAAGTGTCTAAAACTATTTTATCTCCAATGACTCAAATTAGAAACTTCACAACTGCTGCTTTTTTTCCATTAGCTAGTGGATTAATCGGTGGAAAAGTTAGATTTAAAGATGGTTTTAAAGTTGTTGCTGACGATATTTTTAATGGAGCTAAAACCAATGTAGAAAAATTAGCTCGTATTGAAGATCTGGTTAATAGAGGTGTCATTGATCAAAACATTCAGGTTCAAGAGATTAAAAAAATTTTAGATAAAGCTCAAACAGGAAGATTGAGTTTTGATCGAGCGATGGAATCTAAAGTTATGAGAAAGCTAACCGATATCTACCAAGGCTCAGATAATATTTGGAAAATATACGCAGATAACTTTTATCAAGATGCGTTAAAAACTGCTTTTGGTATTGATCCTACTGTATTTAGAAACATGGCTAAAGGAGCTAATAGAACTAAACTTGAAACAAAATTTATGAATGATGTTAAAGATTGGTATAAAAATATAGCTCAAGAAGAGTTTATTGAAAACAATGTGTTAACAGGATTAAAGAAAACTCCTGAAGAAGCATTAAAAGATATATCCGCTTACTTAACTACTAATACAATACCAACCTATAGTAAAGTACCAAACATTATTAAGAATATTAGAAACTTACCACTTGGTAACTTCATAGCTTTTCCAGCTGAAATTTTAAGAACAACTGCTAATATTATATCTTTAGGTGCAAGAGAATTAACGAGTACTAATCCATTTATCAGACAAATGGGTGCAAGAAGATTAGTAGGTGTGTCGACTGTATTAGGTGGTATTGGTACTGTTACAAAACAAACTGCACAATATGTAACTGGTGTAGATGATGAAACTATGGATTCTTTTCAAAGATCATTCGCTCCAAGTTTCCAAAAGAACTCTACACTAATTCCATTAACAGCTCCTGATGGAGATGGTAAATTTAAATATTATAACTTCTCTTATTCAAATCCATATGATTCACTTGTTGCACCGGTTAATGCAATTTTAGGAGCATATTCAGATGGAAGATTAAATCAAGCTTCAGCGAATGACATATTTATGAATGCAATGTTTAGTGGTATTGTTGGTGGTGATGGTAAAAGAAAAGGTGCAATCGCAGAATTTATTACACCATTTGTAACTGAATCTATTGGTACTGAAAGATTAACAGATGTTGCACCAATTGGAAGAGGTGGTGTAACACGAACAGGTAAAAATATTTATTACAGAAATGACCCAACAAGTGTTAGGTTTGCAAAAAGTTTAGATCATATTATTGGTGGGTTAGCTCCTGGTGCATTTACATCAGCTCAAAGAATATGGGATGGTGCAACAGGAAGATTCACCGATTATGGTACTGCAAGAGATACTAAAGCTGAAATTGCTGCATTATTATCAGGAGTTAGAATTGAGGAAGCTAAACCATTAGCAAGTATGCCATTTATTATTACGTCTTATAACAGAGACAGAAGAGAAATTAGTAGAGAGTTTAGTTCTAGAGTTTATAGCGCAAGAACAAATCCAGAAGAAAAACTTGGTGCATTTAGAGAAGCTGTTATGGATAATTTTAAAAGTCAACAAAATTTATACAATGTAATTCAAGATGCTAAAAATATAGGTATATCAGAATATAAAGTTGTTGATACATTTGAAGATCGTTTAACTAAATCAGATATTAGAAGTTTAATCAATGGTCAATTTAAAGCACCTAATTTTAGTAGAGATGCATTTGAAGGTTTAATTGAAAGATTAAGAATTGAAGATCCTGTAAATGCAGGTAGAATTAGAAGAGAAAATGAGATAGTTATGGATATATTTGATGACATTAAAGACTCTGTAAATCAATTTAATTTAAGAAGAGGTCTTAGTGAATTAGATCAATATTTAGAGGATATATTAACACCTAAAACTGGTAGACTTAGAGATTTAAGAGCTCCTGAAACAGTAATTCCGGGTCAAGCAACAAGGCCCTCTTTACCTTCACAAATAACTGGAAATTCAGTTGATGCCAATATAGTATCACCACCAACTTTAGGAGAACAATTTAATTTAACTCCAGTAGAGAGCACTATTGATAGACTTAGAAAATTTGGGATGAACTTTTAATTATGGCAACATTTGACGAAATATTTCAAAATTATGTAGATTATGGTTTTACAAAACCAACTACTCCTGTATCTACCGTGCAAGGTATTGGGTCTTTAACTAATCCAATGACAACACAACCTATTTCAGGTGTTGGAAGCAGTGAAACAACTACTACTAGTCCTACAACAACAGGTAAAGGCATAGGAAGTTTATCCTTTTCTGATTTAGGAAGATTGGGACAAATAGCCATGATGGCTATTAGTCCTTTAACTACTACTTTAGGACTTGCCGTTGAAGGTATTACAGGTAAAACTCCAATGCAAATGGTAATGGATGCAGTTAAATCTATTACTGGAGGTGGATATGGTGGAAGAAGTTCTGGTTATGGAGTTGATTCTGTAGCCGGTATGGCTTCAGGACCTACGCACGGTGTAGACTCAGTTAATTCTCAATCTGTTGGAGCAGATGCATCCGCAGGTGGCGCAGCAGGAGCTGCAGCTGCAAGTGCAGCAGGAGCTAATGATGGTCCTGGTACAGGTGGATCTTTTGCAAAAGGAGGCAGAGTTGGTTTTGCGGAAGGAACTAATTCCCAAAGTACAGATGCTACAGAAAAACCATTAACAGAATACGAACAATATGTACTGCGTACACAAGGTGTCCCAGTTAGTGAAGAAGTATTTAACGCACAAAAACAACTTGCTCCAAGTGGTAATATTGGAGACTACGGTTATACTTCAGATCTAGAATTTCAAAAAGCGGTAAATGAATTAGCGGATCAAATGATTTCACCAGAAGATGCATTAACTCCAGAAGTTCCAAAAAATATTTCACAGACTTTATTTCCTCAAGGGGATTTTTTAAATATTAGAGAAACGGCTACTTCTCCAACAGAATATAATATTCTAGCAACAAAAGATTTAGTAGAAAATTTACCTGCTGTTATACAACCATTTGCTCCAGCTGCTGCTGGTGTTATGAGTTTACCTTATGACGCTATTCAAGCCTATCAAAGAATGCAACCAGGCTCTGGTTTAAGTGGTTTTGCAAAAGCTTATGCAGCGGAAAGACCTTTACGATCGGCATTTGAAAGATTTGTTGGAGCATCAGGTCCTCTTGCTGAAAATATAAATAAAGCAGTTAGTAGTTTAAACCCATTTCAACAACAACAATATATGCAATATGCAACACAAAACCCAGAACAAGCTAAAACAGCAGCACAAAGAAATCAAGAATTTATACAAGCTACTCAAAGAGAAAATCAAGCAACAGGGGGAAGAGCTGGTTATTTACAAGGAGGCATAGTTAGTTTATATGGCTAAAGAACCTAGAACTACTGGAGAACATATTGTATCACTGTACGGACATATTAAAGGTCTTAAGAAAGATATACATGCAATTAAAGACAATCACTTAAAACATATGCATGATGATATAGATAAAACATCTAAAAAAATAGATTATATCCTTGGGTTGATTATTGCAGCACTCGGTGCTATAGCCGGAAAATACTTCGGTATATTTTAAAAAGGAATAACATGCTAGTACATAAACATTTAATTGTAAGGGCGGAGTGTCTTAATCCCATTAAAGATGAAAAGTTAAGTTGCGATTGGTTAAATGAAATGATTAAATTTGTTAACATGAAACCATTAATTGGTCCTTTTGCAAAATATTTAGATGTGCCAGGTAATAGGGGTTTAACAGTTGCAGCGATTATTGAAACGTCTCACTGTGTAGTTCATATTTGGGATGAAGAAAATCCAGGTATGCTTCAATTTGATTTATATTCTTGTGGACCTTTTGATCCAGAACAAGTTTGTGAAAAAATAAAAAAAGATTTTAATTGTACAAAAATCGAATATAAATTTATAGATAGAGAATCAAATTTAACTTTATTAAATAGAACTCCTAAAAACACAGAAACTTCAAATTGTGTTATAAATGACGATTCTTGCTGGATTTAAGCAAAAAAAGTCTTCCATATAAGCCCGTAGACGAACGAAACCACCCCTTGACAATACTCAGGTACCCCCTATATATACCGCAGGTGCAGCAATTTGGCTGGCCACTAAACTTTGCTTAACATTAACAAGGAGGTTTATATGACAGGTTTAGAACTAATAAATAAATTCCAAAAAGATCTTTGGGACAATTCAAATACAATGTTTGGTGATGCGTTTGATAGTATCTTTGATAACTTATCAAAAGCACAATCATTCCCATTTTACAATGTAGTAAAATATGGAAAAGGTGAATATGGTATTGAATTAGGTTTAGCAGGCTTCAATAAGAAGAATGTTAAAGTTGAATACAAAGACGGTGTATTAACTGTTTCTGGTCAAGTAGATGACAAAGAAAAAGAATACATTGAAAAAGGTCTTGCAGCTAGAAAATTCTTTAAACAATTTTCATTGAGAAATGATGTTGTTGTAGATGATGCTACAATGGAAGATGGTGTATTAACAGTTAAATTAGGTGTTAATGAACCAGAAGAAATTAAAGCTCAGGAAATTAAAATAAAATAATGTGGCCCTACACACAAGAAGAGTGGGATTATATTTCTTAAATCCAATCTTTTAAATCATCGCCAGTAATTTTACTGGCGATGTTCATTTTACTTCTCAAAGCTTTTACAATTTTTTCATCAACCGTATCTTCTGCAATAATATCTATATAAGTCATTTTTCTAGTTTGACCTGCACGATTAATTCTAGCTTCTGATTGAATACGTTTTTCATAATCATAACCATTAGCATAGTAAACCATAACATTAGCACCTGTTAAGGTAATACCATAACCACCAGTTTGAGGTGTACCAATTATAAATCTTACTTTACTATTTGGATCTTGAATTTCTTTGATAGCTTTTTGTCTATCTTCATTAGAAGTATCACCATAATATGTTACATAAGAATCTTTACCAAAATTAGTTTCAACAGCATTTACAATTGCATCTATATCATGTCTATAGTGAGCCCAGATAACAGCTTTGTTTTCTACTTCATCTAATATATCTACAAGTGCAGTTAATCTTTCATTCTTAATAGTTTTAATGGTTCCATCATCAGCAGTAAAATGACCACAAGTAATTTGATGGAGTCTCATTAATTGAACCATCGCTGATTGAGTTGTCATTTGTTTTCCATTTAATTCAGCTAATGCTAATACTTTCATCTGTTGATATATTTTTTTCTGTTCAGGAGTTAACTGAATAACACGTTTAGTATAAGTATAATCAGGTAAATCTAAACAATCTTCTTTTAAACAACGATATGAAAATGGTTCTAATTTTCTAGATAACTCACCTAGGTTTCTATAACCAACTACAATTTGAACTGAACGTCCACCAAAGTTAGCAGACTTCATAATTGCATATCTAGTTCTAAATGCATAATAAGAACTATATTCTAATAACCAAGGATCAAGGAACTCACATTGTTTATATAAATCTAATGGTGATTTAGTTACAGGTGAACCAGTTAATATTCTTCTATATTTTGTATGTTTACCAAGTGCTACAATATTTTTAGTTCTTTTAGCATCTGGGTTTTTAATTGTAGTAGATTCATCAATAGCCATCATTGTGTTATGACAATTAATAAATTTAGCTGCAAACTCTAAACCTTTTTTAGTTGAGAATGCTTCCACATTCATAACTAAAATATGGAGTTTTTCTGTAGATTGAAATAGTTTATTTAATTCATTTTGTTGTTTCTGATTAATCATAGCTTTCCATAACACAACATCTTTTTCAATATGATTAGCCATATGAGTTGGTATTTCTGTATCATACCAATTTTGATAAACACCTTTAGGCGCAATAATTAATGCACCATTAATTTTACCCTTGTCATATAACATAGAAATATTATCAATAAGAACTTTTGATTTACCCGTTCCCATTTCCATAAAATATGCAAATACTTCTTTATTCCACGATTTTTCCAATGCAGTTATTTGATGTGCATATGGTTTAGTTTTAAATTTATAATTCATAATAATATTTTTTATTGTCTTTCTATTGACTTTCTATATAATAAACGCTACTTACTTGTCAAGACTGAAAGTAATAATTTATTATGGAAGACTCAAAAGTTTATATTATACAAGAATTACCTGGAACAAGAGCAGGTAAACCTAAATTTAATATTATGGGTGCACAGAAATATGGTAAACTAATCACATTGTTGCCTGAATTTAGCCAAATTATTTTGTCACCTGGACCATTAATTTTTAAATTAAGAAAATTGTTAAAAGATTATACTGAAAAAGATTATTTATTATTAACAGGTGATCCTGCAATTATTGGTGTAGCGTGTTCAATTGCCGCAGATATAACAGGTGGTAAATACAACCTCTTGAAATGGGATAGACAAGAACATACATACTACCCAATTGAAATTAATTTATTTGAAAAAGGTAATGTAGATGATGGATAAAAAAAGATGGAAGATACAAAATAAACTGTATCGTATGAAAGCAAGAAAGTTAGAACTAGAAAGATTTATAATTAAAACAACAAAAGATTATTTATTATTAAAAGTATTTAATCCTTTTCGTAAGTTACCTAAAGAAAGTTATACAGATTATTTTTTAAGTATTTTACATATAATTATTTTTGGACTTGACATTATTCTGGGATTTTATTATAATAAGTTTAAGGCTTTTAGAATATTAAAAGCAGCTAAGAAAGAAATACTAACTCTAACAAAGGAGATAAAATATTATGAGCAATATTAATTTCGAAGCAGATCAAACTGAGTCGATAACTCAAACTAATGATGCAGCATCTTTAGCTGATCAAGTAGTTAAGTTGAGAGACATAGAAGATAAAATAAAAGTTGCTGAAGATAATTTAAAAAAATTAAAGCAACAAGCTGATACTCTTTCAGGTGAAGTTATACCAACAATGATGACTGAAATGAATATTAGTACAATGAAATTAGCAGACGGTTCAGCTGTAGAAGTAAAACCCGTCTACGGTGCTTCTATTCCTGTAGAAAAAAAGGAAGAAGCATTTAACTGGCTTCGTGAAAATGGCCTGGGTGACCTTATTAAAAATGAGGTTACTGTTTCCTTTGGTCGTAACGAAGATAACAAGGCAGCACAATATGCTGTCCTTGCACAAGGTCAAGGCTATCAACCTACCCAGAAATTAAAGGTTGAACCTATGACACTTAAGGCTTTGGTCAGAGAGCGTATCGAGTCTGGGAAAGATATGCCCTCTGATCTATTTAATGTGTTCGCAGGAAACAGAACCAAAATAACTCGTGCATAAAGGAGGAAAAACTATGCAACAAGAAACAATAACCAAGAAACAAGAACCAAAGACCAATACTGCAGTAACTGAAAAAGTTAATGCAGGTGCATTATCTGTCAATATATTTGAAGCTGATGCAAATCAAGGAGTGGAAAATCTAACTCATGAAGATTTAGCATTACCATTCCTAAAAATACTCGGACAATTGTCTCCAGAAGTTAATAAAAGAGATGGTAAATATGTTCAAGGCGCTGAGGCCGGAATGATTTACAACTCTGTAACTGGAGAATTGTTTGATGGTGAAAAAGGAATTGAAGTCATTCCTTGTCATTACAAATTAGAATATATTGAATGGCAAGATAGAGGCGAAGGTTCCGGAGCACCCGTTGCTATTCACTCATCTTCTAGTGATATCATGACTAAAACTACAAGAGGTGCAGATTATAAAGATAGATTACCTAATGGTAATTATATTGAAAAAACTGCAAGTCATTTTGTAGTAGTCAATAGTAATACACCTTCAACTGCTTTAATTGCCATGAAATCAACGCAATTAAAGATTAGTAGAAAGTGGAATAGTATGATGGCTAGTATAAAGATGAAAGGAAAAAACGGAATGTTCACTCCAGCTTTCTTTAGTCATACATATAAGTTGAGAACTACTCAACAATCAAATGACAAAGGTACATGGTTTGGTTGGGAAGTTAGTAAGATTGGTCCAGTGCAGGATGCTGCATTATATCAACAAGCTAAGTCTTTTGCTGATAGTGTATCTAAAGGAGATGTGAAAGTTAAGCATGGCGAATCAAATGATTCTGCTAAAGGCGAAGCTTCACACTTCTAAGTTATTTAATGTGTGGGCGAGCAATCGCCCACATTAAACTAGAGACAGTTTATGGATAATAGAGAAAGAAAATTTATAGAGGCATTTACAGGTTTACAAAGAAATTTTGGTACAGCGGATTTATCAAAATTATCAATTGATCCTAGTACAGGTAAGGCAAAACCAGTCTACGGTTGGGCTCATAAAGAAATTACCGATAGAGATTATTTAAATCATTTAACAGGAAAACAATCTATTGGTATTCAACCTTGTGATGATAGAGGTATGGCTAAGTTTGGTGCCATTGATATAGACGATAAGCAACATAGTTATTCTAATTTTCCTTATAAAAAATATTTAGATATTATTGCAGAACATAATTTACCACTAGTTCCAGTTAAATCTAAAAGTGGTGGTATGCATTTATATTTATTTGTTAAGGAACCAATTAGAGCAGTTGCAATTAGAAATTTTTTAGAAGGATTATTATTTACTTTAAAACTTCCAACTAATATTGAAATATATCCTAAACAAACCGAATTAGGTAAAGATGCAGAAGGTAATTGGAATATGGGTCAGTATATTAATTTACCTTATTATAAAAAAACAGAAAGAGTTGGGTTTAATTTAGATGGTACTAGATTTACTTTTGATCAATTTATAGATGTAGTAGAAGCAAATACATATAGTGCAGATGATTTAGAACAATTTAATTTAGATCATACTAAAAAAATATTAAATGGTGGTGGTGAAGAGTTTCATGATGGTCCACCGTGTCTTGCAATATTAACTAAAGATAAATTAACAGATGGTAGAGACAGATTTTTATATAATTATATGGTCTTTGCTAAAAAGAAATATCCTGACGATTGGGAAAAAATGGTTATCGCTGCACCAGGTAAATATTTTCAAGCAGGTGCAAATGGAGTTATTGATTGGACTGAAGAAAAAACTAAAAAGAAATTAAAGTCTTGGTCTAGAGAAACTAAAGGGCATACTTGTAACGAGGATCCAATACAACCAGTATGCATGAAAGCAGAATGTAGAAAAAGAACTTTTGGATATTTATCGGATAAAAAAAGAATTTTTCCAGCGTTGTCTGGGTTACAAAAAATAACATATAAAGAACCACAATATGTTTTCAATGTTACATTACCTGATGGACAAACCACAAAAGAAGTTAGAGCAAAAAATATAAAACAGATTATTGAGTTAGATAATATTAGAGCAATTATTGGTGCAGCAGCTGATATGGTTCCACCAAAAATAAAACAAAATGAATTTCAAGATATATTAGACAATTTATTTCCACCTAAATTAACAACACCTCCACCAAAAGGTACAAGTGATGATGATTTATTAGAAGAATATTTAGGTAAATATTTAAATGGACCTAAAGCTGGAACTTATGCAGCATTTAAAACAGGTGCAGTGTTAATAGAAGATCAACATGCATATTTTGTTTTTGCAAGTTTTTATAATTCATTAAAAAATAAAGAATGGAAAGAAAACAGAGGTAAGACTGCAGAAGAAATGAAAAGATTATTTAATGCAGAGTTTGGTATCAATAAAAGATTTCCAAAAAAAGATGGAGAAAATAAATCACATAATCCAATCGCAGTAACTAAAGTATCTTTAGATAAGTTTCCTGAATTACTAGAAGATGAAAAACAACCTGAACAGGTTATCCAAAATAATGTAAGAGGAGATAATTTTTAATGATTAAAAAAATATTTGGTCCTCCAGGTACAGGTAAAACCTATACATTATTAGAAAAAGTAGATGAGTATATTAAAAAAGGTACTGATTTAAATAAAATAGGTTATTTCGCATTTACTAGAAAAGCAGCTAATGAGGCTAGAGATAGGATGTTAGAAAAAAATCCTGGCTTAGATAAAAAAGATTTAAGATATTTTCAAACATTACATTCATTTGCCTTTCATACTTTAGGTATGAGTGAAGAAAATGTAATGCAACCTGTTCATTATGAACAGATTGGTAAAGAATTAAATTTAAGAGTTACCGATACAGGTGATGAGTCTGGTTATTTAAATTTCAATAGTGAGTATTTTAGATTAATTAATAAAGCTAGAGTTAAAGGTATATCAGTTGAAGATGAATTTAATACTAATGAATGGAGTGATGAGGTAGATTATGAAACTTTAGGTCATATCTATTTGAATTATAATCATTTTAAAGGTGATTCATTATATGACTTCAATGACATGATTACTAAATTTGTAAATGAAAAAGAAAAATGTAAAGAGTTTGATGTTATCTTTATAGATGAAGCCCAAGATTTATCTCCAATCCAATGGATGATGTTTGATGTATTAAAAGAAAAGTCAAAAGATATTTATTTAGCGGGTGATGATGATCAAGCTATTTTTGCCTGGGCTGGTGCTGACGTAGAAAGATTTTTAAATGAACCAGCAGAAGAAGAAATATTAAGATATTCAAATCGTATACCACCAGCAGTACAAGAGTTAACCAATGTGATCTTAGGAAGAATATCTAATAGAAAACAAAAAGATTATTTTCCAAAAAAAGATGTAGAAGGATCTGTTCAACATATATTTAATATGGATCATATTGATTTAACTCAAGGGGATTGGTTAATTTTAACTAGAACAACTTATCGATCTGATGAAATATCAAAACAATTAAGGACAAACAACCTATATTTTAAAAATAGATTTGGCAAGAGTTATAATACCAGGCTTTATAAATCTATATTAAATTTTAATAATTTATGCAAAGGTGCAGCTTTATCTTCAGCAGATTCAAAAGAATTAGCTGAGTATATAACCAGAGCTCCAACATTTAAAGACACCCAAGCTCTATATCGATTACAAGATTTTGGATATCATAAAGATGATATTTGGTACAATGTATTTACTAAAGCTGACCAGGACGAATGTTTTTATATTAGAACCATGTTATCTAATGGTGAAAAATTATCACAAGATCCAAGGATAGAAGTATCCACTATTCATGCAGCAAAGGGTGGTGAATGTGAGAATGTTATTGTTGTTTTAGACAATGCTAAAAAGATAAGAGATTCAATTGAAAATAATATTGGAAAAGCTGATGAGGAACATCGAGTTTGGTATGTTGGCATCACAAGAACTAAAAACAGTTTATACTTATTAAAACCAAAGAAGGAGCGTTATGGCTATTCTTTGTGATTTTAAACCGGTCGGGATAGAGGGAATGTCTCTGTGGAGAGTGGCAGCTTCAAGTTCTAACGAGCGTAGTTGGTTCGGGGCCTCAAATCCCAAATTTGTATCATCCCTGTTAAATCAACAACTGCCACACAACTATAAAGGAGTAATATGACAAATAAAACTATGTTTAAACAAACGTTTCCATTAGATCATCAAGAAGGTGGGAATCATTATAAACAATTTACCATTCAACCTTATACATTTACAAGGACCAATAACTTGAATTTCTTTCAAGGAAATGTTATTAAATATGTTTGTAGATATAAAGACAAGAATGGAATTGAAGATCTTAAAAAAATAATTCACTATTGTGAATTAGAAATTGATCAAATGAAAAAGGATAAAAAATGAAAGTACCTTTATTTGTAGCACAGACTGAATGGATTGAACCAGATGAATTTCCGGATCTAAGATCTTATGATGAGATTGCAGTTGACTTAGAAACAAGAGATCCTAATTTAAAAACGATGGGATCTGGTTCTGTAATTGGAGTCGGTGAAGTTGTAGGTATTGCTGTGGCTGTACCAGGAAGAAAATTTTATTTTCCCATTGCTCACGGATCAGGAAGCAATATGGATCGAGCAAAAGTATTAGAATGGTTTAAAGATACAATGGCTTCAGATGCCATAAAAATCTTTCACAATGCCATGTATGACGTATGTTGGATAAATAAATTAGGTATAAAAATCAATGGTTTAATCGTAGATACCATGATTGCAGCAAGTTTGATTGATGAAAATAGATTTGCCTATACTTTAAATGCATTGTCCTGGGAATACCTTGGTCATGGTAAAAATGAACAAGCCTTAGTAGATGAAGCAAAGTCTAGAGGTTTGGATCCAAAAGCAGATATGTGGAAACTTCCTCCTATGTATGTTGGAGCCTATGCAGAAAAAGATGCTGAACTTACATTAGAGTTATGGCAAAAATTTAAAACAGAAATTATTAAACAAGACATAGAATCTATTTTTAATTTAGAAACAGATTTATTTCCATGTCTGGTTGATATGAGATTCAAAGGCGTAAGAGTAGATGCAGAAAGGGCTCAACAGTTAAAATCCCAATTGCAAACACAAGAAGAAAAACTGTTACTAGAAGTAAAAAATGAAACAGGAATTGAACCACAAATTTGGGCTGCAAGAAGTATCGCAAAAGTATTTGACAAATTAAATTTACCATATGCTAGAACAGAAAAAACTCAAGCTCCTTCCTTTACAAAAAATGAATTACAAGAACATGCACATCCTGTTGTACAGAAAATAGCACAAGCGAGAGAAATCAACAAGGCACATACAACTTTTATTGATACCATTTTAAGATTTCAACATAAAGGTAGAATTCACGCTGAGATTAATCAGATTCGTTCGGATGCAGGGGGAACTGTTACAGGGCGATTTAGTTATAACAATCCTAATTTACAACAACTGCCAGCAAGGAACAAAGACCTGGGACCACAGATTCGATCTTTATTTTTACCAGAAGAAAATTGTACATGGGGTTGTTTTGACTATTCACAACAAGAACCAAGATTGGTTGCTCACTATGCAGCATTAGAAAAATTTCCATCTGTATATGATGTAGTGGATGAATATAATGATAATCCAGATACAGACTTTCACCAAACAGTAGCGGACATGGCAGAAATACCAAGATCACAAGCTAAGACGATTAACTTAGGATTATTTTATGGTATGGGTAAAACAAAATTACAAGCGGAACTTGGTGTAACAAAAGAAAAAGCTGCTGAATTATTTGATCAATACCATGCTAAAGTACCTTTTGTGAAACAACTCATGAATGCAGCATCGAATAGAGCCCAAGATCGTGGTCAAATTAGAACGTTACTTGGTAGACTTTGTAGATTTCATTTATGGGAGCCTAATATGTTCGGGATGCATAAAGCATTATCTCACGAAGATGCACTCAGGGAACACGGACCAGGGATCAAAAGAGCTTATACATACAAAGCTTTAAATAAACTTATTCAAGGTAGTGCTGCTGATATGACTAAAAAGGCTATGTTGGATTTATATAAAGAAGGTATTGTTGCTCATATTCAAATTCATGATGAACTGGATGTATCTGTAGAATCTCCTGAACATGCTAAAAAAATCATTGAGATCATGGAAAATGCTGTTACATTAGAAGTCCCAAATAAAGTTGATTATGAATCAGGTGAAAACTGGGGTGATATTTATGGATAGGATTAAAAAATTATGGCATACCTTAATGCAAATATTCCACCGATTTATTGTAAAGTTAGGACCGAATATCTTTATGATATGGACATGGATAAAAAAGGTGAAAAAGATTGTGTCATCTTTGGTATTGCAAGTATATCAGGACGTGCCCTCTTATTTCACATCTTATTACCGAATGGCGCGGTATACTATCGCTTGCCTATCTCAGCGTTTTTCCAAAAATGTTTTTCTAGAGATCAAGTGCCCGATATGCGCACGGACGAGTTACAGTTGTGGAACTGTTTTAGTTATTGGCCTTCTGTTCATGTGTTTGATTTTTTGGCTGGTATAGATGGTAAATTCCGTGGAAAAGATAAAAACTTTTATCCAGGAAATTATTTATTCACTGTTGATTGGGCCCATCCTGAGCCTAATATCTTGGATGTGGAACATTCTCAAATACCTCAAGAACATAAGTGTGCACATATATTGGCACTTACTAACGGGAATTTTGCTGCTCAGCCTAATAATCGCATTTTGTGGCATGTTAATAATTACACTACTGAGTCCGATTGGCCTGACTATAAAGTTCAAAATACAGTCTGGGATGTTGAAGGTGCGGACTGGATTACGGAAGATACTGACAAAATGTTCTATGAGATAGAACCAAAAAACACTACTAAAAAATAATATTTCTGTTATAATATTAGGTTCACCTAATTAAGGAGGATTTATGATAAATAGATTTACACATTTATTTAAAAATAGAAATAAAGAACAATCTTTAATTTCTAAAGCTAAAGCATTATTTAATGCTAGAAGTGAAGTTGATATTAATGCTAATGGAACTTCAGGATATGTTGTAAAACATGGATCTAATAAAGGTAAAATATTAGCTCATAAAGCAACAAAATCTACTAATAATTGGTAGTTGATCCTATAAATAATAAATTATAAAACAACGTCATGAAAATAAGCGACAACACAAATGTGGCTTTGCCACTACGTAATCTTCTTGCCATTATTGGATCTGTGGCCATCGGCGTATGGTTTGCATTTGGTGTTATTGAACGACTTAACAATCTTGAAACCAAAAATAAATTGTTTGAACAAGATTTATTAGAAGCTTCTAAACAAAAACCTATTGACCAGGAACAGTTTATGTTGATTGAATACATTACAAAACAATTAGAAAAACATGCAAAGATGTTAGAAGACAATGTTCACACGGGTGTAATGTTAAAACAATATGATAAAGAAATTGATAAATTAAAAAAAGATGTAGAAAAATTAAAAGATGCTACGCGAGATATTAAATTTAGTAATGGTAATGGAAATGGGAAACATTAATGATCGAAATGGTTGTAGCTTTGTGTTTATTTTTGAATGATAAAATGATAGAACATTCGCATAAAGAATCATTATCGGAGTGTCTAGAAACGAAAAGAAAAATAGAACGAAACAACGATAGTGGTAATTCATATGTACAATGTGCTGTCGTCAAAGCAAAAGTATATGTAGACAAATTTGGTGTTAAAAGAATAGAGGAAATTAAAGGACATTAATCATGCCTCTCAATGCTGGATCTTTTCAAGAATACGACTATAATAACGAGTATGAAGAATGTGAGTGGAGACAATAAAAGGATTAAAAAATCATTAAATCCTTATGCAAAAGAGGTCAGAACTCCTAAATATAAACAACGTATAATTAAATCAAAAAAAATATATAATAGAAAAAATAATGAATCTTTCTCGTAATTTTACATTATCAGAGTTAACAAAATCAGATACTGCAATTCGAAAAGGAATTAATAATAATCCTTCAGCAGATCAAGTAGAAAAATTAAAGGTATTATGTGAAAATATACTTCAACCGGTAAGAGACAGATTCGGAAGAGTCACAATAACCTCGGGATTTCGTAGTGGAGAGTTATGTATTGCAGTAGGCAGTTCAATTAATAGCCAACATACTAAAGCTGAGGCTGCAGATTTTGAATGTCCAGGTGTAGATAATGCAGAAGTTGCAGATTGGATTAAAAATAACTTAGAGTATGATCAATTAATTTTAGAATTTTACACTCCAGGGGAGCCTAATAGTGGGTGGATTCACTGTAGCTATGTACCTGAAAAAAGAAGGGCAAGTTGTTTGCATGCTTATCGATTTGAAGGTAAAGTAAAATATAAACCCGTAACAGGAAAGTTTAAAGATATAATATGACGTTTAAATCAGTGAAATTATTTAATAATATAGATACCGTTAGTGGACATTGTGAACATTGTTGTGAAGAAGCAGTTTTAGTTGCGATTGTGCCAGAATATTATAGGTGTACAAATTGTGGAGAAGATACTAAACAACATATTAATGGAAGTATTAGATATTTAAAATTAGACAATCAGGATAAAAAATGGCTAAAAAGACAAAAGGCTTCGGAGTAAATACTTACGAAAAGAAAAGCAAACCTAAGATAGGTAGGCATAAAAAGAAGATGAATAAATCAGAAAAACGTGATTATAAACCTTATAGAGGTCAAGGAAGAGCTTAAGCAGGACTTTCTGCTACTGGAACTTTTTGACAAGTATATTTAGGATATAATTCTACTGTATTAATTGATTTTTGATCAAAAAATTTTTCCGCAAATAATATCTCAAATGATTGTGAAAGTCCATCTTTTACACACTCGTAATGCGTGTCATATATTTTAGGATAATTATAGGGATCTTGCATAGGAACTATACATTTTCCATCAAGAACGGAACAAATAAAGACAGTTAAAAAAAATTTCATATTGACATATTAAATAAATTACTATAACATCCCACATAAAATGTTATTAAAAGAAAGGTTATACTAATGACAGATATAAGTAAATACAAAAATGTTTCTTTATCAAAAGAAACGTACAATAAGATCGATGATATTAGACGCGTCATTGTGCCACAGATGACAATTAGTCGATCTCAAACTATAACACTACTAGTCAATGAAAAAGCTAAATCATTGAATGGTAAATTAACAACACGAAAGAAAAAAAGGAGTAAATAATGGCAATAGGATCACCAAGATCAATCTCAAGGTTTAGTAGTCATACTGTACAGATGGAAAGTGTTTCAGAAAAAAAACCAGAAACTAAACTTTGGCAGGCTGTACTAGGCCAAGCGTTTTTTGATGCGTTTGGTCCTAGTCGATATGATTTAAGTCCAAAAGAAAAAAATGAAGCTTTGGATTTTTTAAAAAATACTGACAGTGAAGAGTTTAGAATTTTATGTGAAAATGCAGGATTTGATCCTGGATACATAAAACGTAAAGCTAGAAAAAAGTTTGCAGAAAAATTTGTTTCTGCTATAAGTGATCTATCAACGAAAGTGAGGAATATAAATGAAACTAAATAAAATACATAAGCAAATGCTTAAAGATTATTTAACAAAAGATAATCAAGTTGCAATGAGTGCAGTACAATTAATTGAAAAATTAATGTCTGCGAAAACTACGGAGGAAAGAGATAAAACTTATATCCAAGCGGTAACAGGTGTATCTTTAACACCTCCACCTGATGTTACACCAGAAACTTTATTTGGAGGTAAATAATGAACGGTAAAATGATTTGTCCTACTTGCAAAGGTAATGGATTTGTTTGGGTAGAAACACCGGAACCAAAAAAAGATAGATGGGCCACTGATTGCACCGCATGTAATAATCAAGGTGAAATTGAAATCACCGAAAAATCTATGCATGCTTTATTAGATAAAGTTCAATCAACAAGGATGCAATGACTTTAGAAGATTTGGATAAACTTAGTGCAATCATTGAAAAACAGAATGATGAAATTAATATGTTAATTAAACAGAAGAAATATCTTCAATCTAAATTAAGAGAAAAATATGAACAAAAAGAAAGTAAAAAAGAAAAAGAGTAAGTTAAAAACTTACGAAATTATGGGTTATTATTATGATGGTAAAACTTCTTACACCATTGTTATGGATCCCAATAAACCATCTAAAACTATAATGATAAAAGGAGCAGCATGACACCAAAACAGAAACGACTACAGAAAGTAAAAAAATATAATACCATGAAATCTTTTACTTATTATTTATTAGGAGGATTAGTTATCGCCATAATATTAGCCATCATAGGAGTAAGTATATAATGATACAAGGTGATAGCGTAGAATATGAATTGTTAGCTAAATGGGCTGCAGGATGTAAGAATAAAAATTTAAGTTGTGAGATTGGAGTTAGAGAAGGACTCGGATCCAAAATTATTTTAGATCATTTAAAACCTAATAAACATATTGGTATTGATCCCTATGGTAATCTTAATTACCAACACTATGATAATAGTGGAAGTTATCAATGTGATTATACCGAAGCTATGAGATTAAGACTCATTAAAGATATGGCCGATGCAGGTTATGAAAACTTTGATTTATTTCATATGACCGATATTGATTTTATGAATAAATTTTATGATGCAGGTCCTTTTGATTTTGTCCACTTTGATGGACCCCACATGACACGAGATGTTATTCGTGAAGTTGTATGGTTTGCAGACAGATCAACATCAGGAACTCGTTTTGTATTTGATGATTATAAAAAATACAACATGGACCACTTAATGAATATGTTAGATTATTGGAATTTTGTACTTATTGAACCAGGAAAAAATAAAATATGTTTAGAAAAACAATAGTCCTGAACGACTATAAAAAATATTGGATTTATGACACGGCTCAAGGGAGCGTCATTAAAATATGTTATGGTAAAGACGACAAAGTTTTAACCATAGACCTTAAATGGAAAGATAGGAGAAGAACCCATGGAAATAGAGTCATCAGTACAATATAAAACGTGTTATCGATGTAAGGAAGTGCTTCCTTTACATCATTTTGGAAAAAATGGTCATCTATACCGTTCTTATTGTAGACCTTGTGATGTAGGAACTCTCAATAAATGGAAAGAACTTAATTTTAAAAAACATTCTGATCATTATGTTGGATACTTTTCTAGTGAAATTGGTTATATCATAGCATCTATTTCCTCTAAATTTAAACCAAGCTTCACGGATCAAATAAGAAAAGATGTGTTATTTGAAAACCATAAAGCAGGGCTTAAAAAACCTAGAGCCTATGTACCTGAAATGACTAAGCAAGATATGTGGGCCGAACTTATTTTACATATTCAATTTATGAAAGATAAACATCCTGGATCGGATGGAAGGCTCTGTCGTATTTGTGAAAAGCCCTGGACGTATTTAAGAAATAAACCTACCAAAGTTAATAGTGGTCAATCTGGTGGTAAGACACGTCGTAAACGATTTCCTACAAATTTTTCTATTGATCGATATGATAATTCACAAACTTATAAAATAGGTAATATTATTTTTGTCTGTGGTGGATGTAATCAGACAAAAAATGCTTCTGAAAAATGGATGTGGTTAAGATTATTAGAAATAGAAAAGGAGTTAAATGAATCTTAAACAAACTTCATGCAGTAAAGGAACTTTTATTCATTTAGAAAATGATCAATATATTCCTGAATCCTTAACAAAATATGACGGTTGGGAAAATGAAATTTATGATGAATGTAAAAAATATTTACGACCCAATTCTAATATCATAGAAGTCGGTGCTCATATTGGAACCCATACCATTCCTTTATCTAAATTAATTCCGCAAGGCTATGTTTATGCTTTTGAAATGCAACGATTTATTCATCAATTATTATGTACCAATATTATTATTAATCAATGTGGTAATATTCATACCTATCAAGAAGCGGTATCGAATCAAAAAGCTGAAGTTAACGTTGGATTAGTAGATCACCATCATCACAATAATAGTGGTAATGTTAAGCTGCAAGATATTATGATGGATCAGGGTTATCCTTTATATGTCACTACTTTAGATCATAAATTTAAGTTTTTAAAAAACGTAGATTTAATTAAAGTAGATGTAGAGTGTCATGAGTTAGAAGTTCTACAAGGTGCCTATCATTTAATTGAGAATCATCGACCTATTATTGTAACGGAATATCATACGATTCAAACTAAATATACAAATGGTAATCAACAACAGATTAAAGATTTACTTCCTCGTTACACCTGGAAAGAAATGATTGGTAAATATAAGTTGAATAATAAAGAAATACATAATTTTAACATGATAGGAGTGCCTCAATCATGATGGATATTCACATACAAAATATTTTCACACCTAGTTTTTTAGTTTTTAATACATTACAATTAAATAATCAAAAAATTTTAGACGAGATTAACAATCTTGATTTTCATCAAAGTGACATTCATACTGAAAATAGACCTCTCATGTCTAAGAGTATGAAAGTATTAGAAGAAATCCCTGAAGGAAATCAATTAAAAAAAACTTTTAGTGAGTATATAGATTATGGCATAAGATCCGTTTGGAGATACAATATAGGTCATCAAATCATTAATTCATGGGTTACTAAAACTTATCCAACATCAGAATCTAAATTCCACACTCATAAAAATTTTTGGTTATCGGCTGTTTATTATCCATGTAAGGAGAGTCATTTTAAAATACAATTTGATTCTCCAAGGTTAGATTTGAGTAGTTTTGATATACCCGTTTATGAAAGAAATATGTATAATTCTTTTACTTGGACCTATACTATCAAAGAAGGAGATTTAATTTTATTTGATGCAGCTTTACGTCATAAAATTGATAAAAATATTGCAAACACAATAAGATATTCTATTGCTATGAATATTTTACCAAAAGGACAAATAGGAGAACGTGATGGAACTCTTGTTCTATAAAAAGAAAGGATACACTAATGAAACTCAATAGCTTATATGAATACCCTACCTCCACCCGAGCTCTGTATAATGGTGAACGAATGTATGATGTGGGAACAGAAAACAAACTCCCATCCGTTACAACCATCTTATCTGCAACTCAACCGGAAGAGAAACGAGCTGCTTTAGCTGCATGGCAAGCAAGAGTAGGTACTACTGAAGCAACACGGATCAAGGACCAAGCAGCAAGTCGTGGAACCGTTATGCACCATGTATTAGAAGGATGGTTACTAGATAAACCTCACGTTGATCTAACCGAGGTAGGTCAGCAAGCTGAAAAGATGGCTTATCAAATCTGGAATCAAGGATTACAAAATAGACTTAGTGAATTTTGGGGCCTAGAGGTCACGTTATACTATCCTGGGTTGTATGCAGGTGCAACCGATGTAGTTGGTATTTATGATAAGGAAGAGAGCATTGTTGATTTTAAACAAAGTAATAAGCCAAAACGAAAAGAATGGATTAGTGACTACATGCTTCAACTTGCCGCATATGCATTAGCTCATAATGAAGTGTATGGTACGAATATTAATAAAGGAGTTAATTTGATTTGTACGAAAGACAATCTATTTCAAGAGTTTGTTTTTGAAGGTAATGAATTCAGACAAGCAAAATTTGATTGGCTGCGACGAGTTGATCAATACTATAACGAAAGGATAAAAAACAATGAACCTATTTCACCTACACAAGGATCCAGTAACGATAGCTAAATATCATTGCGATAAGCATGTGGTAAAAATGGTATTAGAAACTGCGCAGATGTTATGCAGCGCTTATCGAAAACATTTTCTTTTTGATGATGAAAATGAATATTATAAACTTTATAAAGTTGCTCATCCTAAACATCCTATGACGTTATGGGTAGGACAAACATTTGGTAATTTTATATTTACCTTTGATTTGTTAAAAGCTTTATCCGATGAATATACTTTTAGATATGGCAAGACTCACGCCTCTTATACAATATATGAATTGTTAAGAGATAAGTATGTGTATTGGAATGAGTTAAGTGGTGGTTTTACAGAACCTCCTCAATGCATGCCGGATCAATATAAAAATGCCGATTATATTACCGCATATAGAAATTATTATAAAGGTGAAAAGAAACCTTTTGCAATGTACACGAACCGCGAAATACCGGAGTTTATGCAATGAGCAAGGTCATAGACGCACGGATCAAGGGACTGGATACAATTAAAATCAGGTATGATGAGGCAAGCATCAAGGACCGGGGACAACTTAAGGTTGAATGGTATAAGAAAGTTGATGAGATTGTGGCAATAATAAGGCAAGATTATGGCAAAAATAAGAAATCATGTCTCAAATTGTAGTAATTGTAGTAATTTTCAAAATCCATTGTAGTAATTTTTTTAGGCTAGAATCGTTGGTATTAGCGGATTGTAAGATTGTAGTAGAAAATATTGGGAAGTAAATGAAAAAAATTTTTTCAAAAAAAAGTTTGGAGGCTCATTTTCTACTACAATTGGTCCAAAATCGTCTAGAATCGTTGGTACATAAGGCTTATTCGTGTAGTAACTTTCAAAATAAAAATTACTACACGTATTACAATCGTTGGTATAAGCCACTTTTTTTTACTACAATTTTTTTAAAAATTACTACAATCCATCTAGTCGTACAGGCTCTGGTAAAATCTTACCTTGAAAAGGTAGGATGGTTAAAAAAATATGCTATAAAACGATATGCCTAAATCCAGAAAAAGAAAAAAGTCTAAATATAAATCATTGATAATAGATAAAAAACGATATTACTTCCATAGAATAACCTGGTTAGATATTGTTGGGGATTCCGGGCATGCAACAACAGAAGAATTCAATGTTATGAAACCTGCAAAAATGGTAACTTATGGATATGTATTTGAAAAGACAAAACAATTTGTAAAAACTTTTGCAAGTTATGACTCGAAAGAAGAATCATTTTCTGATAGGAACGTTTTTCCAATCGGATGTATAGTTCGTTTGGAAAAAATAAACATATAATAAAACGGAGAAGTATATGGCTAAAAAGAAAAAAGAAGAAACTATCGAAGATGTTTTAGATAGAATAGAAGACGATATACAAAAAGTCAGAGACAAAGTCTGGGAAATGGAACCAGCTGATCAAGAGGATGAAGATGATTCTTTTGATGATGAAGACGAAGACGAAATATCGGACTCTGATGAAGATTGATCGGAATCGTTTATTAATTCAATATCTGTGGATTTTGGGAGTGAGCGTCCTGTTATTGATGGCTTTGCTTTTTTAACTTTCGTTTTCAATTCCTCATGTTCCACACCTTCTAAGATAGGCGAATACTGATCTAAAACTTCAGCTATTCGCTTATCTAATTCTTCTTCTGTTAAGTCGTCTAACTTACCTGTTCTAATTATTTTCTGTTCAATATATAATCCAGCAGCTTTACCTCTAGCAACTTCTGCATTAATTGCAGCTGTCCAGGCTTTTGCATCCAATGCATCATTTCTCATTTTACCTAAATGTCTTAAATGAGATTCAAAATCTATATCGTATTTTTTTCTAATCTCATCTCTTAACTGTCCAATGTATTGAGCTACGAGTGGATACATCTTTGGGTTTTGTAATTCAGATGCAGTTACATGAGCTCGATCTTCGGAATAAGCTGCATCAATAGCGCATTGAGTAGCTGTCTTTCTACCTTCATTATAAACTAATTCTTGTGCAAATTTTATTTGCTTTGATGTTAATTGCTTAGGTAATCCCATGTGTCATTCTGTCGCACTTACTTGACTAATACAGTAAACTATTGTATATGTCAACGCAACATAACTTTTCCGTTTTGTTAAGATAATTGATGGGGGTCGGCTTACGAAGTATAACCTTGTTATGTAATACGGATACTGGGCCCTCACCAATGTTAAAAATATGGTATCAGGTAGATTATTCAGACAAATATTAGATAAGTTTATTAAATCTCCAGTTGGAGGTGATGCAAGAGTTCAAGTTGTATTACCTAACGGAGAATTTTATGACATCATGGGTGCAAAGTTAATGCAAAATAAATTAATTGGTGTTAGAGAATCTCACAGAATAGTTCTTACAGTTACACCTGAAAGAGCTCGAATGGGTAGAGTTTTAAAGAGGTTATGATGAGTGAAGACAAGTTTTTATTGTGTGCTGGAAGTGTTGTTACGATAGCTGTCCTACTTACTATTTTATATAGTTTATAACCGTTACACTTACGGCAAATTTATGGCAAAAGATGAGTCAAAATTTTGGCTTGAAGTTAAGAAAAATATTAAACAAATTTCCTTTACAAGACTTGAAAGTTGGGCCTCTGCAGGCGTTCCAGATCTATTGTGTTATAACGAAAAAGGAAAGTTTTTTACCATCGAATTGAAAGTACAAAAACGTAAAAAATTAATCTTCTCACCACACCAAATTAGCTTCCATATCAGGCATCCACACAATACTTTTATACTTGCAAAGGTCCTCGATCCTTTAGCCATAAAACTTTATGAAGGAAAAGATATACTACGCATCGTGGAGCGTGATGCTTGTTCCCCGGTCGCCGAATCCTGGTCCGCGGTTCAGGAATTTCTTGTCAATGTGACATAACGTCGCGCCAAGCGCTTGTGGGCGGGACCCGCCCAATGCTTGCGCCCTGATCAAGCTTGATGCTTGTGCCTTGTCACAATTATTTATTATTATTATTAAAAAACCCGGGGCGATTGCTCGCCCCGGGCCAGAGGTTGAAACTATTTCTGCAACTCTAGTTCTTTGAAAGTATACTCGATGTTGTTTTCCACATCTGAAGCTAAATAATTGGTTCGATGACGCAGCCATTTTGCTCTGGATTTTTCTCCAACATTGGTTCCATAACCAATAAGCTTTTTCAGCCAGCCAATTATGGTCTTTGGTTCCTGGTCGTCGGTCCAAGGTCCATGTCCAATTTTTTGTAAATATAAGATCCGGAATAAAATTTCTTTCCAGTTCTCTTCTGTAACATACTGCATTTCTACTGCCAACATCGTCCAGCAAAATCCGTGAGCAATTTGATGATCCTCTTTGCTCCAGCTGCTGGTGTCGATATTTCTGTAATCGTAATTTAATGCCATTTTTACCTCCGTTTGTTAAATTGACATGAAAAAATAATCGCATTTTTTTAATCAAAAAAATATAAGACAGATTGACGCAGCTTGAGCCTTGGCGCTTGGACCTTGGATCTTGTGTCAAGAGAATAAATTGTCGCGCGACAATTTGTCGCAGGCAGGGAAGAGCTTGGGGGCGGGCCCCCACCCCCACCTGATGCTTGTGCCTTAAGATTGCTTGCTGCTTGTGTCTTCATGTTGCTTGCTGCTTGTGCCTTTTGTTTTTATACCTATACTCTCAAAGAATGATTCGCAGCTCTCAATATATTTTTTTGGCAGCTCCTTGTGATCTCTAAAAAGATAAGGAATCAAATCATTATAATTAATTTTTTTTCTCATTAGTGTTTTAAATAAGTTACATTTTTAATTTTACGGCTCCAACATTTACGGCAATCTAGACACTTTCCACCCTGAGTTGGCGCTGGACATGTTGCCTTTTTTGGGTTGGTGGTAACCGTTGAGCTCCACGGCCAAAACTTACCCGCGGGCCCATCAACGTTGGTTCCAGATAATCTTATTATTAAATTTTTTGGAACTCTGTTAACTGGTATTTTTTTTAAATACTGAGCTTCTTTGGTTGGCATCCAATGCTTAACGCCTGGCGTTAACTTACAAACTTTAAAAATTTTTAATAAATGTTTAATGCTTTTAATGTCTCCGGCATCGTGCCATCTAAATTCTTTAGTTTTAAAAAGGTTGATTTGTGAAGCCATCATATAAACCCACTTAGGACGGTCAATTGCTTTAAATCTTTTATACTGAGCTTCTTTGACTGTTTTATACATTGCATAAAAACCTTTTTTTGCATAACAGTCATAACAAACCGTACCTTTAATTTTTGAAAGCTTTCCACCTGTTTGACACTCCCACGCTGGCAAGCCGTACGAATAACCCGGCATTTTAGACGGCTTAGAAAATGATCCTGTATATTCTTTTAATTGTTTTTTATTCATAATGATGGTTTATCATGAGCCGCGAGCCGTGGACATTGGCCAAATTGTCGCAGGGTAGAGCTTGTGGGCGGGTCCCACCCTAAAAAAAATAGCGCTCAAAAAAATACCCTGGCGAGAAATCGCCAGGGTATTTTTGGTATCTTCAGAATTAGCCCCATGAAGCCATACCAGAACGAGGGCGGCTGAGACTATGTCCGTACATCTAAAAGACCGTAACAGCGTACCAGCCCATCGTTATTTCCACATGCATTGAGACGAACTCTGCGTCTATTCCCAATAGGAAGTAACTAAAACACATATAGCATGGCCCATGATCCGTGCATAGTTGACAAATTGACGCAGGCCAGGGAAGAGCTTGTGGGCGGGTCCCACCCATAAAAAATACAAGTGCGACAATTTGTCAAATCGTAATTTGAATTAATTAATTTAAAGTGAATTCATAACTTAACAACGGAGGAAAGTATGAGTAAATCAATGACGAAGTATCAGTTGGAGCACTTTCAAGATAAAGTGAGAAGACAATTCCAACCACTGATAGAAGACCAAGAGCTGTTAGTAAAACAGTTTAAAGCTAAGGCGACTGATGTTGCTGTTAAAAAGCTGGCTAAAAAAATTGGTGCTGATAAAATCATCAATAAATTTAGACAAGCTGAAAAAATGTTAGAGGAAGCAAGGGCAACCGCTATAACATTTTTTGAACAGAAAAAACCTAAAGACGCTGAACTTAATTATAGCTTTAGAAATATCGGTACTAGTTATAGAGATGAGAAGTTGTCTTTAGGTGATTGTGAAGAGCAGTTGAGAAGCTGGGCTTCAAATCAAGCTGAAAAAGAAATAGAGCGAAGACCAGAGGGAGCAAGATTAAGACAGTTAAAAGAGCTAAAACAAAAGGCCTTGGATACTGTTATGGAAGCTGGAACTCCAGACAGTCTAGCTATTTCTTTAGATCAAGTAAGTAAAAAAATTGGCTTAAGGTGGAATCAAGATTTAACCGCTTTACCCAATATAAAAAACGAAAACTAAACACTTGACAAGTTATGGGATATTATGTTATTAATATCCCATAACCAACGAAAGGAAAATATGACATATATAATAATAGAAAAAACAGAGTACAAAAACATCTCGCCAAGTGTGAGAATAGTAGACGACGAAGCGTATGACTTGGAAACTGCACAAGCAGTTAAAAAAGTATGCGAGTTAAAAAATGATAGAGACAATAAAACTTTTCATTTAATGAAAGTAAGTTTTAATGATCTTCGAGTAGTTAAAAAAGATGAGAACTTTAATTACTCTCAATTAGAACTACCATTTAACGAGGCAATATAATGACGACAGGATATATGATTGCCATTGGTCTTGGTCTATTTGCCTTTATCATCTTAGCATTACTTGGTGTTATGGGTACATTAGAAGCTATTAACGAACAGAATGAGAGGGCAAAATGGGAAGAGTGGTCGAAGAGAAGACGCGAGAATTCATAGAGCAAGGCAATGAGAAAAAAGAAGCACGGCGCATGGCACACGACTACTGCCAACGCCAGCAAATATGTCGGTGTTGTAGTAATCATGTGAAGCCAGACAGCTGGTCTACTTCTCTCAAAGGATATTGCTTGACCTGTGGATAGTTAAGTCAATATGTCATAGTGTCGCACCCTAGTAGTGCAGGGTGCGACATCTTGTCGCAGGTGCAGGGAAGAGCATGTGGGCGGGTCCCACCCAGAGTTAATAGAGGTACCAGACCAAAGTCAAAAGTCGAACTTTTTAAAAGGGGGGAGGGGTATAAAACAAAAAAAGGGATCCTAAAATGTGTACTATAGTGTTTGATTTAGACATAGATTCCTGATAAATACTTTTTGGTACCATAATTAAATATTATGCTTAGTTTAGAACAAATTAATAAAATCGCAGATCCGAAAGTTAGAAGACAATTAAAATTAGATATTTTAACTAGGGTTAAAAAAACTACACAACAAAAATACAGAACTGATTTTTTATCTTTTGTAAAATACACTTGGCCTGAATTTGTTGAGGGTAGGCATCATACAGAAATAGCGGATGCATTTAACAGAATATTATCTGGAGAATGTAAAAGATTAATTATTAATATGCCTCCAAGACATACGAAATCTGAATTTGCATCTTATTTTTTACCCGCTTGGATGATTGGTAACAGACCTAATTTAAAAATTATTCAGGCTACTCACACAGCAGAACTAGCAATTCGTTTTGGAAGAAAAGCTAAAACATTAATGGATTCCGATGAATACAAAGAATTATTTAGTACAAGATTAAGAGAAGACTCAAAAGCTGCTGGACGTTGGGAAACTAATGGAGGCGGTGAATATTTTGCAGTTGGTGTTCAAGGTGCTGTTACAGGACGAGGTGCGGATTTATTAATTATTGACGATCCACATTCAGAGCAAGATGTTAATTCACCTACAGCATTTGATAATGCTTATGAATGGTATACCTCTGGACCAAGACAACGTCTTCAACCCGGTGGAGCAATTGTTATTGTAATGACAAGATGGTCTACAAAAGATTTAACAGCACAACTTGTTAACGCTGGAGCTAAAGAAGCAAAAGCAGATCAATGGGAAGTAATTGAGTTTCCTGCAATACTACCCAATGGAAAACCTGTATGGCCACAATATTGGAAGTTAGAAGAATTAGAAAAAGTTAAAGCATCAGCTGGTATTGCAAAATGGAATGCACAGTATATGCAAAATCCAACTGCAGAAGAAGGTGCATTATTAAAACGTGAGTGGTGGAAGAATTGGGATAAAGATTATTTACCTCCATTACAACATGTCATCCAAAGTTATGATACCGCATTTATGAAAAAAGAAACTGCTGACTATTCTGCTATTACCACTTGGGGAATCTTTCAAGAAAATGAAGGTGATCCTCAACATATTATTTTATTGGATGCATTAAAAGATAGATTAGAATTTCCAGAACTAAGAAGAGTTGCAAAAGAACAATATGATTATTGGCAACCGGAAACAGTTTTAGTGGAAGCAAAAGCTTCTGGTCTTCCATTAACCTACGAACTCAGACAGATGGGGATACCCGTTGTTAATTTTTCTCCCTCTAAAGGTAACGACAAACACAGCCGTGTTAATTCTGTAGCCCCACTGTTTGAGTCTGGTATGGTTTGGGCTCCTAAAGATAGAGAGTTTGCTCAAGAAGTAATTGAAGAGTGTGCATCTTTTCCATATGGAGATCATGATGACTTAGTAGATAGTACAACACAAGCATTAATGCGATTTAGACAAGGCGGCTTGATTAATCACCCAGAAGACTATATAGATAACGATCTACCTAGAAAAAAACGAACTTATTATTGGTAAATGAAAAAATCTAAAAGATTAACTCTGACTATACCACCAAAATCAGGTCCACAATCTCAAGGCTTGAATGTTGATTATAATACTGTTAAAGATGTAAAATTGGAGAAAATTAATGGCAGATATAGAAAAAGCACTTCCAAACGAAGTTAGAAAATCAATTGAAATCGAAGGCCCAGAAACTGCCGTCGAAGAGAATATTGAATTACAAGAAGACCAACCAAATGTTGGTGAAACGGAAATTACAGAATTAGAAGACGGTGGAGTAGAAATTAATTTTGAACCAGGAGCCTTCAACCAGGCTCAATCAGAAAATCATTACGACAATCTAGCCGAGTTACTACCCGAGGAAATATTGATGCCTCTTGGTTCAGAATTATATCAAAACTATACCGACTATAGATCTTCAAGACAAGATTGGGAAAGTGCCTATGTGAAAGGTTTAGATTTATTAGGATTTAAATACGAAGATAGAACAGAACCTTTTCAAGGTGCAGCAGGTGCCACGCACCCTGTGCTTGCAGAAGCGGTTACTCAATTCCAAGCTTTGGCTTATAAAGAATTGCTCCCGGCTCAAGGACCTGTAAGAACTCAAATTATTGGAGCTGTCACTCCTGAAAGAGAAGCCCAAGCTCAAAGAGTTAAAGAATTTATGAATTATCAAATTATGGATCAAATGACAGAATATGAACCAGAGTTTGATCAAATGTTATTTTACTTACCATTAGCAGGTTCTGCTTTTAAAAAAGTTTACTACGATGACTTAATGGGAAGAGCTGTTTCTAAGTTTGTTCCCGCAGATGATTTAATCGTTCCGTACTCAGCTACCTCATTAGATGACGCGGAATCGATTATTCATCGATTAAAAATTTCTGAAAATGAATTACGAAAACAACAAGTCACAGGATTCTATAGAGACATAGAATTAACACCTGGTTATGATCAACAAGATGATTTAGAAAAAAAAGAACATGAATTAGAAGGTACTAGACAAACTGGCAGACAAGAAGATGTATTCACATTATTAGAGTGCCATGTTAATCTTGATCTTGAGGGTTTTGAAGATCGAGGGCCCGATGGGGAATTAACTGGTATTAAATTACCTTATATTGTAACGATCGAAGCAAACTCTCGACAAATATTAAGTATTAGAAGAAACTACGAAGTAGCGGATCTAAAGAGAAAAAAGATTTCTTATTTCGTACATTTCAAATTTTTACCAGGACTTGGTTTTTATGGTTTTGGTTTAATTCATATGATTGGTGGTTTATCAAGAACGGCTACTTCAGCATTAAGAAGTTTATTGGATGCTGGAACTTTATCCAACTTACCTGCAGGATTTAAACAACGTGGAATCAGAATTAGAGATGATGCGCAATCGATACAACCTGGTGAATTCAGAGATGTCGATGCTCCTGGTGGAAACATCAGAGATGCTTTTATGACCCTTCCGTTCAAGGAGCCAAGCGCAACACTTCTTCAACTTATGGGTGTCGTTGTACAAGCTGGTCAGCGTTTTGCATCTATAGCTGACATGCAAGTAGGTGAGGGAAATCAACAAGCTGCAGTGGGAACGACAGTTGCATTGCTTGAACGTGGATCAAGAACCATGAGTGCAATTCACAAAAGACTTTATGCTGCATTAAAAAATGAATTTAGATTATTATCAAGAGTATTTAAATTATATTTACCTCAAGAATACCCATACGATATTGTAGGTGGAGAAAGAGTAATCAAACAATCAGATTTTGATGATCGAGTAGATATTATTCCAGTTGCAGATCCAAATATATTTTCACAAACACAAAGAATTAGTTTGGCTCAAACAGAATTACAATTAGCTCAATCCAATCCACAAATTCATAATTTATATAATGCTTATAGAAATATGTATGAAGCATTGGGTGTAAAAAATGTTGATTTAATTTTAAAAAAACCACCACAACCTATGCCGAAAGATCCATCCTTAGAACATATTGATGCATTAAGTGGTTTACCATTCCAAGCGTTTAAAGGACAAGATCATAGAGCTCACATTACAGCTCATTTAAATTTTATGGCAACTAACATGGCAAAAAATAATCCAGTAATTGCTGCATCTTTACAAAAAAATATTTTTGAACATATTTCTTTAATGGCTTTAGAACAAGTTGAATTAGAATTTGTAAAAGAAATACAACAGATACAGGCTATGCAACAAAATCCAATGGTAATGCAAAATCCACAAATGCAACAATTGGCTATGGATTTAAATATGAAAATAGAATCTAGAAAAGCAATACTTGTTGCTGAAATGACAGATGAATATTTACAGGAAGAAAAGAAAATTAATGGTGATTTTGGTAATGATCCTATTGCTAAACTTAAAGCAAGAGAACTTGATATCCGAGCACAGGAAAATGATCGTAGAAAAAAGGTTGATGATGAGAGAATCAACGTGGATAAGATGAAAGCGATGATGAATCAGATGACAGATCAACAAAAACTACAACAAAATGAAGATTTAGCTGAATTAAGGGCCGATACTTCATTAGAAAAAACAATTTTATCTGCTCAACTTAAAAATCAAGGAGGAATGTAATGCAAAAAGGACAGAAAAAAGTCGCTAAAGTAATGAGAGAGTTTAAAAAAGGAAAATTACATAGCGGAAAATCAAAAAAAGTGGTAAAAAATCCTAAACAGGCTATTGCAATTGCATTGTCTGAAGCTAAACTATCTAAGAAGAGGAAAAAATAATGAAAAAAAATAAAAAAGTCTTTGATAAGTTGGAAAATGATGTTCCAATGCCTAAAGGTGGTAAGACAGAAGATGGATATCCTAAAGGTGGAGTAGAAATACCAACTCCAAAAGCAGGTGAAGTCATGTCTGACGTTGTAAAAGGTCAAGGAAACATTCTTTCAGAGAAAAAAAGAACAGCTAAGTGGTATTAATTTATGATTCCTTGGGGATTATTAGGTCAAGGTATTAAAGCAGGACTAGCTATTTATAAAAATAAAAAGGCTGCAGAAGTTGCAATGTCTGAAGCTGCTATTGTTCATGCAGAAAAAATGAAACGAGGTGAAATTGAGTATCAAGGCAAAGCATTAGATGCTCAAAAAAACGATTGGAAAGATGAATTCATTTTATTGACGTTATCAAGTCCTCTGTTTTTATTGGCTTACAGCGTTTTTGCAGAAGATGCAGAAATTGGTAGAAAATTAGATTTATATTTTGATAAACTACAAGGTATGCCTTGGTGGATAATTTCTTTATGGGTAGCCGTAGTTGGTGCCGTATATGGAATCAAGGCAACAGAACTAAAACAATTTGGAGGTAAAAAATAATGTTAAAACCAGTACCAAAAGAAAAGAAAAAATCTTTAGGTAAACTTCCTACTAAAGTTAGAAATAAAATGGGTTTTATGAAAAAAGGTGGAAGAGTAACTAAAGCTAAAATGAAGAAGAAAAAATAATGCCTAAAAAATCTTATACAGAAATGTTTAGAGAACTTGGTCAAAAAGGAGCATCCAGTAAAGAATTTAAAGATCTTTATTATAAAATGAAAAATAAAGAGAGTGATGATATTATTGATATTGACCAAGCATTTTTTGATAAGGTTTTAGAACGATATGGTGAAAAAAAAGGTGGACTTGTAAAAGTTAAACCTAAACTAGCTAAGAAGGGTTGGAAATAATGTTTAAAAAAATTAAAAATAAAGTTTGTATGTGGATTTGTAAACTATTTAATATCATTCCATGTATGTGTAATTTTGAATGTAAATGTAAAAAGGATCATAAGAAATAATGAAAAAAGAATGTTCTATTTGTAAAAAAGAATTTGAAGCTACACATGAGCATCAAACGATTTGTAGTGATCAATGTAAACAGGAGGCGTTAGCAAAATTAGACGAAGGGTCTGATGAATGCTTATCGTGTCAATAAATGGCTACTAAAAAGAAACCCGGCCTTTGGGCCAACATTAATCGTAGGAAAAAATTAGGTATATCAAGACCAAAATCTAAATCTACTATTTCAGCTAAAGCATACGCTAATATGAAAAAGGGATTTCCAAAAAAGAAAAAGTAATGGCAAAAACAGCAGCATGGCAAAGAAAAGAAGGTAAATCCAAATCAGGTGGATTAAATAGAAAAGGTATTGCATCCTATCGTGCAGCTAACCCTGGTTCTAAATTATCCATGGCTGTAACCACGAAACCCTCTAAATTAAAAAAAGGATCTAAAGCCGCTAATAGAAGAAAATCATTTTGTGCCAGAATGTCTGGAATGAAAAAAAGATTAACATCTGCTAAAACAGCAAGAGATCCAAATTCAAGAATTAATAAATCACTTAGAAAGTGGAACTGTTAATACAACAATCAATGAAAGGAAAGTCATGGAAGATGTAACTGTAATCATATCTAAAATACAAAAAATGTTAAAACAATCTTATCAAAATATTGGAGATACACTCATAGCGGGAGGTGTTGACAATATGGAAAAATACAAGTATATGTTGGGTCAGGCACATGCCTATCAATATATTTCACAGGAAATCTCTAGCCTGCTAACTAAGAAGGAGCAAAAAGATGTCAAAGGAGAAAACGTCGTCGACCTCAGCAGAGGAAAACCCAAAGATTAAATTAGCTTTGGAAGAAAAATACGATCAAGAAAATAAAAAAGAATACGAAGACCACCAATCATTAGCTAAAAAAGAATCTTCTAAACTTCCCACTCCTACCGGATGGAGAATGTTAGTTTTGCCATTTAAAGCTAAACCAAAAACTAAAGGTGGAATTTATTTATCAGATGAATCTATCGAACGATCACAAGTCGCATCAACTTGTGGTTTAGTTCTTGCTATGGGACCACATTGTTACGACAGGGAAAAATTTCCTGAAGGTCCTTGGTGCAAGAAAGGGGATTGGGTAATCTTTGCAAGATATGCAGGAAGCCGAATTCTTATTGATGGCGGGGAGGTGAGACTTCTGAATGATGATGAAGTTCTAGCCACAGTGAAAGACCCCGAAGATATCTTTCACCAATTTTAAATCATAGGAGGATACTATGCCAGATATGGAAAAAACAGTTGATATAGACACATCAGGTCCCGGAGCCGAGATTGAATTACCGGAAGAAAAGAAACCTGAATCAGAAGTGGAGTTATCAAATGAAGACAATGAAAACAATAATGAGTCCAATGACTCAATTACGGAATCTAGTGAGCAGTCTACTGTTCAAGCTAGTGAAGCAGAAACCACGGACCAAGAACCAAAGAAAGAAGAAGAGGTAGACCAGCAAAAGAAAGAATTAGATGATTACTCAGAAGGAGTAAAAAGAAGAATTGCGAAGTTAACGAAAAAAATGCGTGAAGCAGAAAGAAGAGAAGCTGCTGCTATTGAATACGCAAGAAAAATTCAAAATGAGCAAGAATCTTTAAAGTCTAGATTTTCTAAATTGGATACAGGTTATGTATCTGAAATGGAAAGTAGGATTAAATCATCTTTAGAAGCTGCCGCTGGAAGACTAGCGAAAGCTAGAGAAGAAGGAGATTTAAAAGCAGAAATTGCTGCTCAAACAGAAATCTCTAAATTAGGTTATGAAGAAGCAAGATTAGCTGAAATCAAAACCAGACAAGAGTCTGCTCCTAAAGCGGAAGAAAAGGTTGTAAGACAACCTGAATATCAGCAACAGGAACAGCAACCGATCAATCCGGATCCAAAGGCTCAACAATGGGCCCAACAGAATACCTGGTTTGGTCAAGATGAGGCTATGACTTATACCGCATTTAGCTTGCATAAAAGGCTAGTTGAAGACGAAGGTTATGACCCACAATCGGACGAGTATTATTCAGAAATTAATAAAAGAATAAGACTTGAATTTCCGCATAAATTTGGTAAAGTTACACCAGAAACGACTGTGAAGCCTACGCAAGTAGTAGCTTCGGCTTCTAGAAATAGTAAGCCTGGTCGCAAAACTGTGAAACTCACGCCATCACAAGTAGCAATCGCTAAAAAATTAGGTGTGCCACTTGAAGAATATGCGAAACAATTAAATATCACGAAGGAGTAAATGCATATGGAAAACAATAATGAAAAAAGAGCTTCTCGTGCGAGTCAGACTAGAGAGAAAACCTCTAAACCAAAAGTCTGGACTCCACCATCATCTTTAGATGCACCACCTGCGCCGGCAGGATTTCGACATAGATGGGTAAGAGCTGAATCTATGGGTTTCCAGGACACGAAGAACGTCGCTGGAAGATTACGATCTGGTTATGAATTAGTCAGAGCAGATCAATACCCAGACAGTGATTATCCAGTGATTGAAGACGGCAAATATGCAGGAGTGATCGGAGTTGGTGGCCTTGTGCTGACAAGGGTACCGGAGGAGATCGCAAAATCTCGAGCACAATACTATGCGAAGCAAGGTATTGAGCAAGATCAAGCAGTTGAAAACGATCTCATGAAGGAGCAGCACCCAAGTATGCCAATCAATCAAGATAGGCAAACTCGTGTAACTTTTGGTGGTACAAAGAAAAGTTAATTTTTTAACGATTCCTAACCAACAAATTATTACACTTAAACTAACAATTGTCTAAGGAGGACAACTACTATGGCTAATAAAGATAGCGCTTTCGGTTTAAAACCGATTGGAAAAGTTGGACAGAATAGAGATAATGGCGGTTTAAGTGAATACAAAATTGCTGCTAACGACAGTACAACTATCTATTTCCAAGACCCAGTAAAACCTACTGCGGCTGGAACAATCGATAGAGGTGCAGCGGGCGGAAATTTATTAGGTTCACTAAACGGTGTATTCTATACTGATCCCAACACACAAAAACCTACGTGGGCAAACCACTATTCGCAAGTTAACGCTGCGGATATAGTTGCTTTCGTAGCTGATGATCCATATGAAAGATTTGAGATCCAATCAGATAACTCAGGTGCTTCTGCACAAACTGATGTTTTCTTGAATGCGGATGTCATTCTAGCGGATGGTAATTCAGCGAACTATGTGTCTAAAGTTGAATTAGATGACAGTACTTTAAATAATACTTTATCTGCTCAACTTAGAGTAATTGGTGTTTCAAAAGATCCAGACAACAGTGACTTAGCTTCTGCTAATGTTAACTTTGTTGTTACAATCAATGAACACTCGTTAAAATCTGAAACAGGCAATGTATAATAGAATAGGAGAATAAATATTATGGCTATATCACGATCACAACTAGTTAAAGAACTAGAGCCAGGATTGAATGCACTATTCGGCCTGGAATACAAACGATACGAAAACCAACACGAAGAAATCTATACAAAAGAATCTTCGGACAGAGCTTTTGAAGAAGAAGTAATGTTATCAGGTTTCGGTCAAGCACAAGTTAAACCTGAAGGTTCTGGTATTACTTTTGACAATGCTCAAGAGACTTTTACTGCTAGATACACTCACGAGACTGTTGCTTTAGGCTTCACAATTACTGAAGAAGCGATCGAAGATAACCTGTATGACAGATTAGCTTCTAGATACACAAAAGCGTTGGCTCGTTCAATGGCAAACACTAAGCAAGTAAAAGCAGTTAACCCACTAATCCAAGGTTTACCAACAACTGATGGATTTGATTCAGGTGACGGTGTTTCTTTATTTAACACTGCACACCCAACAATCGCGGGTACTGTTTCGAACACTTTGGCAACTCAAGCTGACTTAAACGAAACTTCATTAGAACAAGCAATGATTGATATCGCTGCTTTCACTGATGAGAGAGGTTTAAAAATCGCAGCTAAAGGGATGAAGTTAATTATTCCAAGTGAATTACAATTCACAGCGGAAAGATTAATGAAATCTGCTCAAAGAGTTGGAACTGCTGATAATGATATCAATGCAATCAAATCTATGGGAATGTTACCACAAGGTTTCGTGGTTAATAATTTCTTAACTGATACTGATGCATTCTACATCATTACAGATGTGCCAAATGGAATGAAGTACTTTGAAAGAGCACCTATCACTACTAAAATGGAAGGTGACTTTGACACAGGAAACATGAGATACAAAGCTAGAGAAAGATACTCTTTTGGAGTTTCTGACTTTAGAGGTATCTTTGCTTCTGAAGGTGCTTAATTCTTAAGCATTTTTTATTTAAAGGGAGGCCTTTCGGCCTCCCTTTTTTTATGATAGAAAGGAAAAACCATGACACATAAATATCTCATAAAAATCTTTACCCGTGAATTACAAACTCAATTTAATATTGAGTCAGAAAAAGAAATAAATACTACAGAAGAGTTACATCCTCCTATCATTGACTTTCTAGGAAAAAATGCTATACATTGGGAGCCGAATCCATTGAAATTTAGTGGTACTGCTACTGGCGCTGGATTCTATATAACCTATGAGGAGGTTAACAATGGCTCAAGACAACATGGTGTTGTTCGCGAAGAAACTGAAGCTCGAGTCTAAATGGAATGAGTTGTTTCTTGAAAATGGCGGAAATGTAACACCAGAAATGTCGGTTATTGGAGATGAGATCAAAAGAGTTATTAGATCTATCTTACAAAACCAAGAGAGTCCTAAAAATGCTTTAGATGGTGAAATCCATCTGTACGCTGGCTAATTAGGAGCTCTAAATTGTTGGAAAACACTCTTTTCCTATAGGGATTTCTTGCACTCTTCAATAATTTCATATATAAATTAATTACTATACAAATAAATTGATATAGACGAGTATAGTCGATTGGCCTAACAACTATATCAATATAATTAGGAGGATAAAACTATGGCAACAAATACTTTCCAAGGGAAAATGAGAACCTATGGTGGTCAAGATAAATCATCTGGAGTTACTCCAGCAGTTTTGACTATTTCAGAAGTTATTGCATTTGACCCAACTAACACAACTGCATCTGTTGCAGTTAAAGTTGGAACATCTACTGCATCTACTGCAAAAGATTTCGTATTACCAGCAGGAGCGGTACCGATTTCTTTTACAAGTTTAGGTGGAGCAACAGGTGGATCTAGTCCAACTGGTGATATTGGAACAGCTGCGGACCCAGATGGTTTCTTCAACGAAGTTGATGTTGATACAAAAGGAACTATTACTGGAGCGAACGGTGCATTAGTTAGTGGTTCAGGAATTACTACTAACGCTGTAACTGTTACAGGAACAGCTGGTGCTTCTGCTGCTACTGGTGGTACTTGTGTGGGTGTTTTTACTTATACAATTGCTGACAGCGGTGTAGAGAGTAACTAATAATTAATTATGGAGCTCTCGCAAGAGAGCTCCTAAAATTCAGGAGTTTAAACAATGTCTTTTAAATCAGATGTTAAAGCAATAAGAAGAAATACAACTGGTGTCGTATTTTCTGGAAGAACTAGACTAAGAGGAATTATCTTAGGTGCTCCCAATGCTACTACAGCAGGTTCTGTTGTATTAGTAAATGGTGGTACAACCACAACTTACTTCCAAGCAGATGCGCCAGCAGGTGATGTTTTTGCATTTAATATTCCAGAAGATGGAGTATTATTTGAAAACGGAATGAGTATTTCTACATTAACAGGAACAGCAACTGTATTGTTAGATAAGTAGGAGGCTAAATGGCTAACACTACTTCAGGCACATACATTTTTGATAAAAACTTTGTGATCGATGAGATCATAGAAGAAGCTTATGAAAGAATTGGAATGCAGCCTAATGCAGGTTATGATATTAAAACTGCGCGACGATCTTTAAATATTCTTTTTCAAGAATGGGCAAACCGAGGTTTACATTATTGGGAAGTTGCTAATAATTCAATAACTTTAGTAAATGGTCAATCTGAATATACGATGTATAGATCAACATCAGATGGTACATCTAGTGCTACAGCTATATATGGTGTTGATGATATATTGGAGTGCTCTTATAGAAATTCATCTTCTATAGATACACCTTTAACAAAAATTAATCGATCAGCTTATCAAGCTCTATCAAATAAATCATCTACAGGACAACCTGTACAATATTTTGTACAAAGATTTATAGATAAAATTACAATAACTTTATATCTTACTCCGGGCTCATCTGAAGCCGGTAATACTATTAACTATTATTATGTAAAAAGAATTCAAGATGTTGGAGCTTATACAAATGCAACCGATGTACCTTACAGGTTTGTTCCTTGTATGTGTGCGGGTCTTGCTTATTATTTGGCTATTAAGAAAGCTCCACAAAGAATTCAAGAATTAAAATTATTATATGAAGATGAATTACAAAGAGCCTTAGCTGAAGATGGTTCTTCATCTAGTTCTTTTATAACACCAAAAACTTATTATCCAAATGTCTAATTTATCAAAAGGAAAATATGCAAGAGCTATATCAGATCGTTCTGGATTAGAGTTCCCTTATTCTGAGATGGTAACGGAATGGAATGGTTCCTTTGTCCATTATTCTGAGTTCGAGCCTAAGCATCCACAGTTAGAGCCTAGAAGATTCACGGCCGATGGACAAGGATTACCTAAAGCTAGACCTGCAAGAGTAGAACCACCTGTATTAATTTTATTACAGACGAATCCTTTTCAAACCATTAAATATTCTGGTAATACTTATGTGAATGTTTATTCACCAAATCATGGACGATCAACTGGTAATACAGTTAGATTTAGAGGAGCTACGAGTCCAACTGGGTACAGATCTGTTCCAACGTTTGATAATGTATCTGATATTTCAAATGCATCAGGGTTTACAATTACAGTTGGCAAAATAGATTCAAGTGGTAATGTATCAAATACGACAAATTATTTTTATTTCCAAAGTGCTAGTACTGCAACAAATGGAAATGTAAGTGGAGGAGGAGATGGTTGTTCGGCTGGTCCGGTTAACCTACAAGCATAATGGCAACTTTAACATACGCAACTTTAACAACTAAAATAAGAGATTATTGTGAAGTAGATTCTAATGTATTTACTCAAACCATTATAGATGGTTTTATTGGTGATGCAGAATTTAAAATTTTAAGAGATATTGATTCAGATAATAATAGAAAGTATGCACAAGCTGATATTATAGCAGGTAAAAGATATGTAAATACACCATTAATTAATGATGAAACTTTAATTATTAGATCAGCTCAAATTACTAATTCCACAGGTGGAGCAGCTAACTCTAGCCGATCGTTTTTAGAATATAGAGATACTAGTTTTATATCAGAATACAATCCTACAGGGGCTACAGGTCTGCCAAAATACTACTCATATTGGGATGAAAACACTATTGTCATCGCTCCAACTCCAGATCAAAATTATAACATGCAGATAAATTATATCTTGAAACCTGCTGGATTATCGGCTAGTAATACTACTACATACTTAAGTAAAGAGTTTCCAAACGGTTTACTGTATGCATGCTTAGTTGAAGCTTATGGTTTTTTAAAGGGTCCTACGGACATGATTCAGTTTTATGAAAAAAAATATACTGAAGCAGCTCAAGGATTCTCAATTGAGCAAATGGGTAGACGAAGAAGAGATGAATATCAAGATGGTTCACCTCGAATTCGACAACAAAAATAATTAAGGAGTTAAGACATGGCTATAACACAAGCAGTTGCAAATAGTTTTAAAAAAGAAGTCCTAGAAGGAAAGCATGACTTTCAATATTCTGGTGGTGACAATTTTAAACTTGCTTTGTATATCTCTACTGCAACATTAAGTTCTGCTACAACAGCATATACATCTACTGGCGAAGTTCAAGACAGTGGTCAATATACTGCAGGTGGTGGAGCGCTAGTAAAACCAAATCCAAGTACTTCAGTTGCATCAGGTGTTGCAATTGTGGACTTCAATGATTTGTCTTTTACTGGTGTAACAATTACAGCTAGAGGTGCATTAATTTATAATACTTCAACTTCCAATGCGGCAGTTGCAGTTTTAGATTTTGGTGCAGACAAAACAGCAACTTCAGGAACGTTTACAATTCAGTTCCCTAACTTTACAACTTCAGCAGCGATTCTAAGAATTGGTAATTAATAGGAGCTAACCTATTATGGCCAATACTGGATGGAATGCCGATGTACCGTGGGGAAGTAATAACTGGGGAGATCTCAGTGATGTCACAGTTGCACCTACAGGATTAGGTCTTACATCTAATTTAAATTCTGTAACAGTTGATGCAGAGTTAAATGTTGGATGGGGAAGATTATCTTGGGGTGAAAACGCTTGGGGTGCTGGAGGTGATGTTCTTCTTACCGGTAATCAAATTAATTTAGGAATTGGAACTGTAACAGCAAGAGCTGGTGCGGGCGCTGATGTAACAGGTGAACAATTAACTTCATCTTTAGAAACTCCTACTGCTTTTGGTTTAGCAGAAGTATTTCCAACAGGTGAACAATTAACTTTATCTGCAGGAACAGTTGATCCTGCTCCAGATGTAATGTTAACCGGTATTGGTCTAACAGCCTCTGCTGGAACATTAGAAGGATATAACGAAGAAGGTTGGGGCAGAACTTATTGGGGTGAAGAAGTTTGGGGAGCTTCTGGTTTCTGGGCTTTTGGTAATACAACAGGAATTCAAATTAATGCATCAGTTGGAACAGTTGATGCAAAACCAGTTACTATCGCAGAACCTTCTGGAATAGGTTTAACTGTAGAAGAAGGTATAGTAGATCCAAGTCCAGATGCTACAGTTGTTGGTATTGGTTTATCAGCAAGTGTTGCTGTTGGAACAGTTGTTCAAGGGGAAGCTAATGTTACAACTACAGGAAATCAAGTAAATATTACACAAGGAACGGCAGAACTAGATGCTGTAACTTTTGCAGAACCTACTGGACAACAGTTAAATATTGCTCTAAATAGCGTTGTAGCAGGTGCTTCTGCTGAAGTACCTTTAACAGGAAATTCGTTGACAGTAGGGTTAAGAAACATTAATGTACAGTCTTGGCAAATTGTCGACACCGGAACTAGTGTTAATTGGAATGAGATTGACACAGCCGCTTAAATTTAATAAATTAACACAATAAGGAATTAAATGAGATTGACACAGCCACTTAAAATTAGTAAATTTAATAAAATAAGGAATTAAAAATTATGGCATCTAGTTATTCTGCTGATCTAAAATTAGAACTCATGACAACCGGTGAAAAAGCTGGTCTTTGGGGTGATATTACAAATACAAATTTAAATATTCTTCAACAAGCAATTGCTGGTTATCAATCTGTTGCAGTAACTAATGCAACAACAGGAACAACTTTTACATTTTCAAATGGTGTAGTATCAAATGGTAAAAACCAAGTTATAGATTTAACAGGCACGATTACTACTTCTGTAGATTTTATAGTTCCAGATTCAATTGAGAAAACATATATTGTAAAAAATTCTACTTCAGGTGCACACCAAGTTAGATTTAAAACAGCTTCAGGGTCAGGAGCTACTTTTGGAACTACGGATAAAGGTGTTAAAATAGTATATTCTAATGGTACAAATATAACTGATGTATTTGCTAGTCAAAATCAGTTAGGATTATTCAGTATTCCACAATCTGATGGCTCAAATGGTCAAACTATGATAACAGACGGATCTGGTACTTTAAGCTTTGGAGACGTAGGAATTTCAACAGGGAAATCTATTGCAATGGCAATCGTTTTCGGGTAATATTTTAAAATAAGGAGTTAAAAAAAATGGCAGCACCAAATATAGTAGACGTATCAACAATCACAGGCAAAACCACTGGTGGAGCACTGGATACAACTTTGACAACTGTGTTACTCGCTAACGCAGCAGCATCAGGAAAAGTTTTTAAAATTAATTCAATCATTATTTCTAACGTAGATGGTTCAAATGCCGTTGACGTAACAATTGACTACAACACAGCTGCAGCTGGATCAGGAACTTCATATGCTATAGCATCAACTATTTCTATTCCTGCGGATGCTACTTTAGCTTTGATTGATAAAAACACAAGTTTCTATCTTGAAGAAGATAAATCAATCATCGGTGGAGCTGCTGTTAACGGAGACGCAGAATACATCATCAGTTACGAAGAAATTTCATAGGAGGTTTAAATGGCAGGTGGATTTGTAGGAATTGTATACGAACCTATCGTTGGAGCTACTAGTGAATTAATTACTAATTTTACTGTTCCAGGAACTTTTGTTAAACAAGCTAATCAAACATCAGCTGACATCTTTGTTTTAGGTGGAGGCGGTGGATCTAATCCTGGAGGAGGAGACGCTGGAGGCGGAGGCGGAGGCGGAGGATTTAGACAATTCCCTGCTCATACTTTACCAAGCTCTCCTGTTACTATTACAATAGGAGGCGGAGGAGCTACATCTACAGCAGGCACCGCAACAGAATTTGACGCTGGAGGAGCATCACCATTAGTATCAGCTGGAGGAGGAAGAGGTTTACCACCATCTTCTGGAGCTGGAGGACAAACTCTTGGTCAGGGAGCATCTGGAGGCGGAGGCGGAGCTAATAGTTTCGGTAACCTTGGAGGATTCGGTAATGTACCACCAACAAGTCCACCACAAGGTAACCCAGGTGGAAATGGCGGAGTAGGTGGAAATGGAGCTGGAGGCGGCGGAGGAGCTGGAGCAGCAGGAACTAATTCACCAGGACCTTCTGGAGGACCTGGAGGAGCTGGGTCAGCAACAGATTATGGATCACCAACAGCATCACCAAGTCCTACCCTTTATGCTGGCGGAGGCGGTGGAGCTAGTCACAATGGATCAAATGGAAGTGGAGGACCAGGAGGAGGAGCACCTGCACCTGGAACTGCATCCGCAAACACTGGAGGCGGAGGTGGTGGAGGACCATCTGGCGGAGGTGGCGGATCTGGAGGATCTGGAAGAGTTATTATAAGACAACAAGCTGAAGCTTATGCTAATAATGTTTCTGGTAAATGGAAATTATCTGAGGTGTATGAAGCAGTAAAATCAGGGAATTGGACAAACTAATGGCACACTTTGCTGAAATAAAAATTGAAAATAATGAAGTGATAAGAGTTGTTGTAATTAACGACAGTGATATAAATTCATTAGGACAAGATAGTGTAGAAGCTGAAAATTGGGTTAAAGATAATATACCAGAAGATGCTTATTTAAAAGCCGTTGTTTTTAATAATGTTTATCCAGAAACTTATTGGAAAAGAACTTCATACAATACAGTTAATAATACTCACAGATTAGGCGGAACTCCTTTTAGAGGAAATTACGCAGGACCTGGTTCAACTTATGATGCTGCAAATGATTTATTTTGGCCACCAAAACCTTATAGTTCATGGGTTAAAAATAATACAACTATTGATTGGGAAGCTCCTATAGCTTCTCCTAATTACACACAAGATTTTGATGGAACTACTTTTCAAATAATACCAAAATGGGACGAAACTAATCAAACATGGTTAGGTAACACAATAGAAAATACACCTAGACCAGTTGAGTGGGATAAAAATTCTTTAGTCTGGAATCTTGCTTAATTATTAAAATAATATAATAATATAATAATATTATTATGGATAAAATAATTATAGTCGGAGGAGGCTCCGCAGGATGGATGACCGCGTCCACTCTTATTAAAACATTTCCTGATAAAGATATCACCGTAATAGAATCACCTAAATATCCTACAATTGGAGTGGGAGAAAGTACTTTAGGAAGAATAAAAAACTGGATTGAGTACTTAGGTATTGATGAAAAAAGTTTTATGAAAGCAACTGATGCTAGTTTTAAACTTAGTATTAAGTTTACAGATTTTTATACAAAAGGAGAAAGTTTTCATTATCCTTTTGGCACTCCACATATAGAAGGAAACAGAGCTGGTTTAAATGATTGGTGGTTTAAAAAATTTTTTAAACCAGATACTCCTTATTCTGACTATGCAGATTGTTTATTTCCAAATATGTCTTTAGTTAATCAAAATAAATTTTCAAATAAAGCAATTCCAGAAATAAATTTTAATCCTAAACAAGACGCAGCTTATCACTTTGATGCAATTAAATTTGGTCAATATTTAAAAAATGAATATTGTCTACCAAAAGGTGTAAAATATATTCAAGAAGATATTCAAGAAATTAAACAAAACGAAAATGGGATAGAAAGTTTAAATGGAAAATACAGTGCTGATTTATTTATTGATTGTTCTGGATTTAAAGGTTTATTAATTAATGAAACATTAAAAGAACCTTTTGAATCTTATGCTGATATTTTAATTAATGATTCAGCTTGGGCAATACAAATACCTTATCAAGATAAAGAAAAAGAGTTAGTTGCATATACAAATTGTACTGCAATAGAAAATGGTTGGGTTTGGAGAGCTCCTTTATGGTCTAGAATAGGTACCGGTTATGTTTATTCTAGCAAATTTGTTACAGATGAAAATGCACTCAAAGAATTTAAAAAACATTTAAATATACCAGAAGGTAATTTTAGAAATATTAAAATACCTAAAGTTGGTATTCATAAAAGAATATGGGTTAAAAATGTTGTTGCTATAGGATTGTCCGCTGGATTTATTGAACCATTAGAAAGTAATGGATTATTTGCTGTGCATGAATTTGTAATGAAATTAATTAGAAATATACAAAGAGATAATGTTTCACAATGGGACAGAGATAATTTTAATTTTTCATGTAAAAAAAGTTTTAGAGAATTCGCTGAATTTGTTGCTTTGCATTATGCTTTATCCCACAGAGATGATACGGAATATTGGAAACATATGCTGAATAAAGAATGGTGTGAAAATTTAATTAATTTAAAACCACCCTCTATTACAGGTTTTCAAATGGCTGTTAACGATAGAAATACTAATTTTACTTATGACATAAGAGGTGGATTACATTGTATTGCAGCAGGCATGCATTGGGCTCCTACAGATTTAACATCTGTTTTTTATGAAAATTGTGATGCAGATTATGAGAAATGGAAAAAAGATTGGAGTAAGGAAATTATACAATTAGATGTTAAAAAATTCTTCTTTAATGATGAAATAAAAAAATTACCTTCTTTAAAAGAATATTTAGAAAAAAATATATATAATGTCAATTAATAGTGCATATTGTTATTGGTATTTTAATGAAGTACTAACTCACAAATTTTGTGATGATGTTATTCAAAGAGGTAATGAAGAAAAAGAAAAGGTAGCTCTTACAGGAAAGTTTGACAATACGTCTGAAGATAACTTAACCGAAGAACAAATAAATGATTTGAAAACACAAAGAAATTCAAACATAGCGTGGTTAAGTGATCCTTGGATATACAGAACAATTCACCCATATATAAATGAAGCAAATAAAAACGCTGGATGGAATTTCAATTGGGATTTTTCTGAAGCCTGTCAATTTACAAAATATAAAATAAACCAATATTACAATTGGCATCGTGACTCATGGGATAAACCTTATGATAAACAGGATGATTTAAATACTTACGGAAAAATTCGTAAACTATCTGTTTCTTGTCAACTAACAGATTCTTCTGAATATGAGGGAGGAGAACTAGAATTTCAACCCAGAGATGGTGAAGACCCTAATTTAATAGTACCATGTAATGAGGCAAGAAAAAAAGGTTCTATTATTGTTTTTCCTTCTCATATATACCATAGAGTTAAACCAGTTACAAAAGGAACAAGATATTCTTTAGTTATATGGAATCTTGGTTTACCTTTTAAATAAATATGAGTTTTAAAGAAAATAATTTTACTGTGATAAAAAAAGCAATTAGCGAAGAATTGGCTGATTTTGTCTATAGATATTTTTTATTAAAAAGAAAAGTAGCTGATACATTATATAGAAAAAAATACATTCCTAATAATTCACCTGAATGGGGAATATGGAGTGATCAACAAGTTCCTAATACATATTCTCATTACGCTGACATTGCTATGGAAACGCTATTATTAGACTTACATCCAATTATGGAAAAACAAACAGAACTAAGATTGGTACCTACTTATTCTTATGCAAGAATTTATAAAAAAGGAGACATTTTACACAGACATATAGATAGACCTTCTTGTGAAATATCTACTACTTTAAATTTAGGGGGAGACCCATGGCCTATTTATTTAGAACCATCTGGAGAAAAAGGACAAAAGGGTATTCAAATAAATTTACAGCCAGGAGATATGTTGGTGTATGCGGGGTGTTTTTTAGAACACTGGAGAGAACAATTTGAAGGAGAAAATTGTGGTCAAGTATTTTTACATTATAATAATTTAGATAGTAAGCATGTAGCGAATAATGAATTTGATGGTAGGGAACATTTAGGCCTTCCTTCTTTTTTTACAAAATGAATTTAGCTATACACGCTAGTCATCACGGTTCTATAACTATATTTAATGAAAAAGAAATAATTGTTCATACACAAATTGACAGATTTAATAAATTTAAAGGTCATTCTCATCCAGAAAAAAAATTAATTAATAAATTAAAACAATTTAAATTTAATAAAGTATTTATAACTTCATTAGAAGATCATTGCGTAGGGTTATGGAAAACTATTCTAGTTAAAAATAATATCATTGATGCAATTAATATTTACGAAGATCATTGTTTAAATCATCATTTATTTCATGCTTATTGTTCTGCTTTAATGAATGATACTGAAAACTGTGTTGTGTGTGATGGAAGAGGAGCGGTTACAAACGGACAATATGAATATTTTTCTATATACAAAAACCTTAAAAATTATAAGACATTTACTAATCAACTTACTCACGGTTTAGGAGAAGTATATGAGTGTGTAAGAAAAGAATTCGGTTGGTCTTACGGACAGGAGGGTAAACTAATGGCTCTTTCTACATATGGAAAATTTGATAGACAAATAGAAAAACAAATTTGGAATGGTGTATCTTTTAACAAAAATTTAAAAAGTGGAACTGATATAGAACTTAAAAAAAATATTTTTGATAATGTAAATGAAGATTTAGCTAAAACCACTCAAGAAATATGCGAAAGAATATTTTTTAATATACTACAAGAAAATAAAATAGAAAAAAATATTTCATTAACAGGTGGATTTGCTCAAAACGTTATTAATAATACGAAGTTGCTAAACTCATATAATGTTTATGTAGACCCATTCAATTCAGATCAAGGAATATCTCTTGGAGTGGCTAACTACGTATCTAATAATAAATTAAATAAATTAAATACTGTTTATCTAGGATTTAAACCTGAATATAATTTTAATTTTTCTAAAGATTTTGAAATAAAAAAAACAACAGCAAGAGAAGTAGCTAAAATTTTAAACGAACATCCAGTAGCTATTTTTCAGGGTAGATCAGAACAGGGGCAAAGAGGACTAGGTAATAGAAGTTTATTGATTAATCCATTGACAAAAAATTCTTTAGAAAAAATAAGTCAAATAAAAAAAAGAGAATGGTTTAGACCTTTTGCTGCTACGGTAACCTTTGATAAATTTAATCATTATTTTTATGATAATAAATCAAATGGAGACTACATGCTTTTTACCTATGGTGTTAAACAGTCTTTAAAAGAAAAATTTAAAAATATTTTATCTAACAACAATGATTGTAGATTGCAGATTTTAAAAAAAGAAAAAAATGAATCTCTTTATTACTTAATTAAAGAACTAAGTTTACTATCTAATTTTGAAATTGTTTTAAATACCTCATTAAACTTACCTGGAGAACCATTAGTAGAAGACCTTGAAGATTTAGAGTATACTATGAAAAAGTCTGGTTTAATATATGCATATTTACCAGATGTGCAAAAATTGATTGTTAAACATTAAAATGAGTTTGATAAAAATTCATTACATGATATATTTTATTTAATCCTAATATAGCTTATTTAGTGGAGAATTATGTTACAAAAAGTACAATTTAAACCTGGTTTTAATAAACAATCTACAGTTACTGGAGCCGAAGGGCAATGGGTAGATGGGAATAATGTTAGATTTAGATATGGGCAACCAGAAAAAATAGGAGGTTGGGCAGAACTTGTTGCGAAAAGAGTAGCAGGTCCTGTTAGAGCTCAACACACTTGGACAGATTTAACAGGTAAAAAATATGCTGCCCTTGGATCTACTAAAGTCTTAGTTATTTATTATGAAGGTGCTTTTTACGATATCACACCTATCGAAGCTGATGTTACAGGGTGTACATTTAGTTCTACAACTGGATCAGCAACAGTTACGGTTAATAAAACTGCACATGGGTTATTAGTCGGAGATTATATTGTATTTAAATCTGTATCTTTACCTGGAGGTGGTGAGACAGGATATACAACAGCAGATTTTACGACAAATGTTTTTGAAGTAATTACACAACCTACCGGAAATACTTTTACCATTACCATGACATCCAATGAAACAGGAACAGGTATGTCAACTCAAGGTTCTGCAACCTTTAATAAATATGTCACTGTAGGTCCTGTATTTCAAACTGCGGCTTATGGGTGGGGAACTGGTCCTTATGGTGAAGAAGAATGGGGAACTACAAGATCTACAACAAACGTAACACTTGATCCTGGTTCTTGGTCACTCGATAATTATGGTCAGCTTCTTGTTGCAACAATTAGAAATGGTCCAACCTATATATGGAATCCTGCAGTAGGAGGATCATTAGATACAAGAGCAACTGTTGTTTCAGGCGCACCTACAAAATCATTAATGAGTCTAACCTCTGATAGAGATAGACATTTATTCTTAATGGGAACAGAGACAACTATTGGAACAGCTTCAACTCAAAATAAAATGTTTATTAGATTTTCAAATCAAGAAGATATCAATACATGGACACCGACTGCAACAAACACTGCCGGTACATTTTTAATTGATCAAGGAAATGAAATTATAACAGCAGTACAAGGTAAAGATTATATTTTAGTTTTAACTGATCAAGCAGCTTATCAAATTCAATTCGTAGGACCACCTTTTACATTTAGTATTAGACAGGTTGGTTCTAACTGTGGATGTCTGGGTCAGCATGCGGCAGTCTTTGCACAAGGTGCTGTTTTCTGGATGGGATTTGGTGGAGGCTTCTTTATGTTTGATGGTACAGTAAAACAATTACCTTCACTTGTAGAAGACTTTGTATTTACAACAGATGGAAATAATTTAGGAATTAATTATGATGCAAATCAAATTGCCTATGCATATCATAACTCTTTATATAATGAGGTGGGATGGTACTATGCAGCGAGTGGCTCGCAGCAAATCAATAGAAATGTAGTATTCAATTTTATAGAAAACACTTGGACAACAGGATCATTATCTAGAACTTCTTATAATGATGCACATACTTATAATTTACCTTATGCAACAGAATTTACTTCTAATGGTACACCAACGTTTCCAACTATTAATGGTGTTACTAATACTTTTGGTTCATCAGAATATTGGGCACATGAAACAGGAAATAATGAGCTATATTTAAATGCAACCTCTGTAGCAATTACTTCCTATATTGTATCTGGTGATTATGATATTTCAGCTCAACAAGGTTTAGCAGGGGATGGAGAAAATATTATGAGAGTGTCACGATTTATACCCGACTTTAAAAACTTATCTGGAAATGCAAAGGTAACTATGTTTTTTAGAGATTATCCCGCTAATACTGCACAATCTGATCCTAATGGACCATTAATAACGGGACCTTTTACTATTAATACGACTACTACTTTTGTTAGTACTAGAGTTAGAGGAAGACAGGTGAGTTTGAAAATTGAAAATGATGCAATAAATCAGTCTTGGAGATATGGAACTTTAAGATTAGATATTCAAGCTGGAGGAAGAAGATAATGGCAAAAATTACTGCAATCATACCTGAGCCAACTCCAGAGTATCAAGAAAACAATCAAAGACAATTAAGAGAAGGTTTAGATACATTAAAGAATGAATTAAATTTTGGTTATCAAGAAGATTTAAAACAAGAGTTACAAAGATTTACATGGTTTAATATGAGGTTTAATTAATGTCTTGTAATAATGTCAACGTAGAACCAACCGTTATTGGTGGTGGAAATGGATCAAATGCTTATGATGCATTTGGAAGATTAAGAGTTTCTAATCCATTTACTATTTTTGATAGTACAAATGTAATGTCAAAAAATAATCTTTTTGATGAATCTTTA
>Ga0208767_1000070_pt1 | contig 59674 bp, 106 predicted proteins | sample VirMetDEL_Mar_21_FD_184514 | JGI IMG/M metagenome (GOLD analysis project Ga0208767, IMG submission 184514) | Aqueous microbial communities from the Delaware River and Bay under freshwater to marine salinity gradient to study organic matter... | ecosystem: Environmental > Aquatic > Marine >...
CTTACCAGCTGATTTCAATTCTACTGTCTCCTGATCCATTCCAATTTACAGTACAGCCACAATCTTCGATCAATTGTAACACATCTTTGAGGTTTTGTACACCGTTTTCTGTTCCGTCAAAACAGAACACAGAACTACCGGCAACTTCTGGAGGCATACAAGCAAACCCTTCAACACTGGTATCAGGTTCAAACCCCAACTCATTCGTGTCAAACGAACCGTAGAGAATACCCTCACCACCGCAGTAATCACACTCAATGTACTCTTCAGTGTCTCCATCGTCGGCATCGTAATCGGGGTTATCGATCATTCCATCACCGTCACATGATGAACAATCCTCACCATCGCTATCAATCTGGCAGTCTTGTGAGTGATTAAACAGCACTTTGCTGAGGTCAACTTCTTTGCCTTCAAACGGACCTTCTTCGTGTTTGTAAGGTACTTCACTCCAAGCACAGGATTGACAGCAAGGCATGTTCCACCCAACGAACCAACCTTCAGCGATTAGTCGTTCTTGCATTTTTCTAAATCCATTCATTTCTTTACCCATTCATTAAGATCCCAGTTAAATTCATAGTTTTTCCAATCATGGCGACCATCTACAATAGGAGGCAATGACTTAGGCATTGGTTTCAACATCGTTTCGAAAGTAGGCATTTTAGGACGATACTTAGAAATTACATCGTCTGCTTGCTCATATCCACGAGCGATCAACACATTTTTCACGAAGTTGATTTTGTCAGCAACTGCAAGACCAGCGTGATAGGCGCGAGAGTCGTCTGCCATTTGGAAGTACCAGTCATGACCAGCACACAATTCTTTAAGATGATCAACGATTTCCATCGTTTGAGTTTCGTTAGTTATTTTCATTATGCATCCTTCCATCGAAAATCGTCATGAATGTAGATATCAAGACGCTTGCTGTTGGTGTATTTGTTACCAACTATATCGCCATGAAAACTATAACCTCTGGTACGAAAGGTATTCGTCCAACGACTAAAATATGTTTCTTTTTCAATGGGCTCACGACCCTTTACAGTGACACGCTTAGTCTTACGGACCGTGCCACGATAGTCGCTTGGTTCCCATTGAATGCTTTTGTTATAGACTGAAACAGACTTACGGATTGCTTCAAGAATTTCCATGTCTACGCAAGAAAGAGGATCAAGAGAGCAGACGTAACTTTCAGTTCGATTAGTACGATTTTCCATTATAAAGTACTCCAAGGTAAGATTGCAAAGGCGATGATACATACTGAAATTCCTAGAATTCCAATTGCCATGGAAATAGTATCCATGAACATTTCGTTTAAATCAGTATCACTAACTACTTGTTTAGTGTAGACCGATCCAACTTCATGATTAAGCTTTTTTCTCATTTGTTTTCATACCGTTTTTATTTAATATAGAGCTATTCTACCACACTCGTGGAAAAAGTACACAGTTTTTTTCACTTTTTTATGACAAATCTCCAGATAGGCTAAGAGGAATGAAATCATCGTAAATTTCTTCTGAAGTCATGCCAACTTCTAAGCACATATGCACTGCTTCTGATATGCGCCCTTCCTCAACAGCTACGACTGCATCTATTAGATACTCTCCAACTTCACCTTTCATCCACCATTCTGACATTTTCTCTTTCCTTTTTTTAATATAGAGCTATTCTACCACACTCGTGGAAAAAGTACACCGTTTTTTCATTTAATTTTTGCTTTAAAAACAACCACTTATAATAGTCGATTCACAAGTGGTTGTTTTTAAAAGGATTATTTTAAGCAGCCTTTTTAGCAGCATCTCGACGAGCAATAACACGTTGGCGACCAACATTATACTCTGAGTATTTGTGCCCCATTTTAGGAAACTTTAGGCTTGGCTTTTCTTTACCAGCAGGCAATATAGTGATTTCATTTCCAGCAGCAAGCCATTCTTGAATTTCTTTACTCATTTTTTATTCCTTTTCAATTTAATTAATATGAGACTATTCTACTATATTTTAGCAGAAAAGTACACCGTTTATGAAATAAAAAATGGTATAAAAAACAATAGCTTGCGTATAAAGGTTATATAAGTTATTGTTTTATAAAGAAAAAGAAAAGGGGCCCGAAGGCCCCTTTAGGTTTTGAGACTAGATTACAATATCATCAAGATACCGATCAGAAAACCGATGTTCAGTCCTACAGAACAGACCAGGGCAAAATCTTTACGATAGCTCTCTGGTTTGTAATCAACAACTATCTCGTTGTGAGTAGAATATAACGGATAACTTCTAGAAGGAATCGTTATGATGGGGTCGACTAAGTTTTTATATGGATCGTTAGTCGACCCCCTTTTAGGGAAGTCGATAACGGTTGCCACGTTAGTCCTCCTCGTCTTCTACTCTTACGATATACGCAACATTCGATTTGTTCAATTGAACTGTTCGACCGTTGGGTTGAATAAAAGGAATGAATGTGTGTTCGAGATTCATAACCCAAGCTAATGCAGCGTCAGGTTCTAAAGCCGTCACATATTCATCTTTTACCAACTCACCGTACATCGTTGTACCATTGTTAAATGTTACTTTAACACGCATGAGTTGCACTCCTTTTCTTTAAAAGGAAAATCTAATCAGCGAGAGGATTGTCTAGTACACCTTGAATCCTAGAATTGAGACGGTCTTCGACTGCCTTAATTTTTAGTTCAGTATCGGTTTCTAAACTTTCCCTTTTATTATCGAACCGCTCATTTGCTTTATCGATCATATCTCTGACTTTATCTTCCATATCCCTGTTCTGGTCTTCGATCCGATCAACGTTTTTTTCCATTCGGTTAAAATCGTCTCTTAAATCGTTTTTGATGCTACGTGAATAGTCTATAGCCTCGTCTAGTTTGGTTTCAATGACGTTATTTCGAGCTGCTATAGCGTCTGTATCGATATTCTGGATTATCTCCTTCATATCCATATAGTCTTTATAGAACTCAAAAGCTCCCCACGTCGCACCACCTAGGGTGGATAGAGCGGTGAGTAATACCATCATTTTGCCACCTTTGAAGGTCATCCCTCCAAATTCGACTTCTGCCATGTCTTACTCCTCGTTATCATCTGCGAATTGAAGTTGCCTTAAATTCGCGACCTCTTGTTGTAATTTTTGTATCTCTAGTCTTCTTCTCTCTAATTCTAGTTTGTAAAGTTCATTACAGTTAAGCCTTTCCTTTGGCTTATCAAGCGGAATGGTGATCTTAGCATATACGCCAACATCTTTTACCATACCACTTTGATCCCAGCCATCGGGATTAATGTAGGTATTACTACCAAACACATTATCATAAGGCCCGTTTTGGTTTAAAATACCGACCACACCAAATTCAAGAGCTGTAGCTCCTCCAATGGCATTTTGGCATTCCAAAGTTCCTGCTCTGACTCTGTCTGATGCATAAGAACCTGGTGATGAAGGTAAAGCTAAGTTCAAAGAACTTGACTGACCAAACACCAAATCAGGTAACATCATTAACAATAAAATAACGAATATACGCATAATAATCTACTTTACTTTAGAACAGATCCTCGATTTCAGTAATGTCTTCGTCTTTCCATCTTGAAGTGTTTTCGACATAGTGCAAATATATCGTACTTTTTTTCTAGACTTAGATTGAATATAGACATCAAAATTTTTTGTTTCAAGATACTCAACGTTGATTATCTTTCCGCCCATAACGACAAATGGAACTTTATTCCAATCATCATCATACACGCCAACTTGATAGTAACGAATATCATTACGCTTATTAAACAATCTCATACTCACCTTCAACACACCCTCCATATAGGATTGCTCCAATTTTGGATATGTTGGGGTAAATTCGTGGGCGGTTGCCCGCCCACTATAAAGAATGATCAACAATAGCATAACGTATTTCATGTGGTTTATTTCTCCATTTAGATTGCAATGCACTCAGCAGTAACGACTGCTTGATATTGTCCGCCTGGAAACGCTTTGTCATAGCCATAGTCTGCAGTTGATTCTACCTTGAACCAGGTTGAACCAGCAACTGATAAGTCTATTTCAGTAACGTTATCATATTCCACTTTGTTCGTATCATAAGCTGACATACTGGCGTCAGAGACTTGGTCGACAGACGTGCTGCCAGTGAAATCTACAACGTCATTCAACACAGGGCTTTCGGAAAAGGAAGTAGGATGAGTAATTTTAGCCATATAATAATCAGCCTGAATTACATCATACCTTACAACAGGATGCACACCACCTGAAGCCGAAGCCGTAGTCAACGACTCTGGTGATGGGTTTCCGTAAACTCCAGCCGTGTCTTGCGTCACAATGCATTTGGATTCAACACTACCAGTGATAGGAATATCCTCCGCATACGAACTCAAAGACCAAAAGGACAATAATATACATGATATAGTTGTTTTATTAAGCATATTCATGCTCTCCCTTTTGTGGTTTGTTTACTTTCTTTCATACTGTAATTTGACAAGTTCTTGATGCAACAACTGCTGCGCCATCCCTTGTCTCAAACCTCTTTTGTTTGTAGGTAAATCCCCACCATTAAGCACAACGCTATCAGGATAAGAACCACCAACAAGAGAGCTATAATAAGCATTAGGAATTTGATTTAAATTTGCAAGAATTTGGTGCTGTATAATAGCCATATTTTTCAATTCACTTGTATTAATCGTGCCTAATAAATCTTCTAATGCTTCTAAAGTTTTTTCCACTTTTTCCTTTTTTTCCAATGCCTCTTTTCTTTCACGTTCTTCATCATCTTCTTCTTGGGCATCTAACATTGCCTTTCGATCAAGTTCATCCTGTATTAAATCATCGTCAAGCGGATCTACGATTTCCACCTCAGTCAATTCAATAACGAAAGGATCTTGATATCCTGGGCATTGTGGGTTAGATTGGGGATCGAAGCAAGGGTCATACTTATAGGTATAGAACACTCCCGCGTCATTTACCTTTCCTGTACCCTCTACTTCAATCGATCCAGGCCCCCAGTATGATATGTCAATGGCATCTACCGGAACAGCTTTTTTAATGCTGTTGCCAGGTATTCCAGACCAATCATCTGACGACCTAAAAATGTAGCCGGGCCCTCGTGCGTTTTCGTTCTGCACGTGAACAATCATATCATCTTCTGTTTCTTTAACAGTCGAATACTGATATATTACTTGACTTACTGTCAATCCAGCTTGTTGTGGTAATACGTTTCGCATGACCCAGTTCAAACCGAACTGAGCAGCGTTGTTTGTCGTCCCGTAAACAGGCGCAGTGTCAAACTCGCTAGAGTAACAAAAGCATGAGTAAACTAGCAACCCCAGCGCTACCAAGTAATGTCTTAGTACCATCTTTCATCCCTTTTTCTTGTTTAGCAGAAGGCAATTGATCTTCATTCAAAGCCCATTGAGCTTTGGCATCTTCACCGATCAAACCATCATAGGGACAAGGAGTTCCAGCCATCATCATGGCATCAAAAACTCTAGTATCTTGGCATAGAGTTGATACAGCTGCAACCTTCATCCCCATATCATATAAGGTTTTAGAAAGCTTTAACCGTTCACAGTTTTCGTCAGTTACTTGAGTACCTGTAGAAATACCCAGTATCTGTGTTTGAATTGCACCTGCTACACCAAAGGTACATAAGTCTGAATTAGACGTATTGATTGTCGGTGTAATTGCCGATGCGGGTGGAGACTTCAACGTAGTCGTAGAAGTCGTTGTTGAATTCACATTGCTATCAGTGACAGATTCTGTTTTAATGATATCCTCATCTATAGATGATTCTTCAGCATATAGAGCACTTGCACTTATAGCCATAACAAAGAATAATAAGTATCGCATACCTTCATTCCTGTTAATAATGTTATTGTAGCAATGTTATTTATAATATTTTACGGTTGTTCTAACCAGGTAATAGATGCAAAACCAGTTTTACCGCCAACCTTACTTGCTGCGCAAATTGTATATACATCTGAAGTCAAATCTGCAAAATCTGGTGAACCTGGGTTAGTGAATACACGACCCAATTGCAATTGAGCGCTGATTGGCATATTAATTGGAGCCGCGCCGCCAGCAAAATAGCCCGAATAGATGATATCATCTCGGCCAAAATCGATTGATGTTGCCGCGTCATCTAATTCGGCACCGACCCAATCCGCATCTAAAATACCAAATGTAGCACCAGTCAATGTCCCATTACGAACAACGACAAAATACACACCTGAGTCATCTTCGGTGAAAACTTGAAACGCCTGAGGAGCAACATAAGAATCAAGAGCTGCAGCCTTCAATCGAATACTCAGTAGAGGATAGAAGGTGTTTGCCACTGCAAGATTACCAGAACCCACGGTCATTGTGGGTGGATTTGTCGACGTATTAATTGCTGATAATGAGTTATTTAATACACCGAGCTCTTCAACACCACCTTCAGCAACAACTGATGTTGAGGATTGAAATAAGTAATGATCAATATTATCAGTGTATTCAGGTAGAGCTTCTAATTCAAACCGAACTGGCAAATTAGGAGTCTTGGTCCAAGTGCCTTGAGTATTATTCGCGTTATAGACCGTATGAATTATATGTAATTCATTATCAATAGCAAACCCAAAACGAGTCATACCCGTGCCATACCATTCGTATTCAATACAAAGCAATTGCTGTTTAGCAAAATCGAATGTTATACCGCTACGGCCTGTACCATCTAATTTATCACCGTTCCAGTTTTCACGACTAATCCGAATAGTTTCAACTCCATTCTTACGAATACAGCAAAAATAGTTATCACCACTGTCTTCAAAGTACATTCCGTTTTGGTCGTCGAATGTACCGATGCGTCTGCGGATACCAACTGTTCTTGGTTCGAATCTAATTGCCATTGAGGCAAACTGTTCTTTACCTGGAATGTAAGGAATGACACGTCGAGATTGTCGGACAACCTTATCACCAATTGAAGTGACTCGCATGATCACAGATTTTTCTACGATAATATCACTACCTGGGTTTGTTGGATCAAACGATTCTGGCACTGCTGCATTATTATTGATATAAGCTTCACCACCGCCAGTTCTTGTAGTTTGGAATGTGTCGTTATCAGCAAACGCGCTGAAAGAATTCCAGAATATTGTTTGAACACCAGATGTTTTTAAACGATTCTTTGAAGTAAAGTCTGGTCTCCAATCTGTGATTGCTCCAAACCTGTCAGCGATTACAACACCTTGAAAGTCTTCACGACCTGGCCATGTTGTATCTTTGCCTAAAAAATTCTGGGTATCTCTATTCCATTGAGCCATGCTTACTCTCTAAATCAAAAGTGGTGGATGTCTGTATATTTATAAATGTTTTTTTCTATAGTCTTCTATCGCAGCTTTGATCGCATCTTCTGCAAGGACACTACAGTGGATTTTGACGGGTGGGAGGGCGAGTTCGTCTGCGATCTCGGAGTTGGTAATACTCCCAGCTTCATCAAGACTGCGACCTTTAACCCATTCGGTAAGAAGGGAGGAAGATGCGATAGCACTTCCGCATCCGTAGGTTTTAAACCTAGCATCTTCGATAATTCCATCATCATTTACCTTTATTTGCAATTGCATAACATCACCACAAGCTGGAGCACCAACCATGCCAGTCCCCACATCACTTGCTTCTTTATCCAGCTTACCTACATTGCGTGGATTGCTGTAATGATCCATGACTTGATCAGAATATGACATTATTCCTCTTTAATCTTAATGAATTTTCTTCTAGATTTAGAAAAGTTTCTTAACGGCCTATTGAAGACTTTCTTTTCACCTCCAAGAGGCTGATAAGCAACCAAGTTAGTACCATTCTCTACCCAATATATTCCATTAGAAATCTTCTCGTCACCCCAGTCAGTCACTTCTTGCAATACTTCCATATTATTTCTCGTATTTAACTATAGTAAAAGCTTGAACAAAATCATTGCCTTCAGCTATCTTTACTTCTTCAAACTCTATTCTTTCGCCCTTTTTTAATTCTAAATCTCGAATTACTTGAAATGGAAGACGAATCATATCGCCCTTTTCGAGTTCGGCATAATATTTGTCTTTAACAAATATCATTTTTTCTTTAGACATTAATGTTCTCCGCTTTCGTCTACGTCATTACCACCGGTAAGATACACAGACTTTTTAAACTTATCGAAGTCTTCATAAATTAAAGTTGGTAAAGTTGCGCCATGAAGAATTCTAATCAACGTTGTTTTCAGTTCTTCTAAGCTCGAACCAAGAAAAGGAGATGGATCTCGTGTGATTGCAATTTCTTCCATTTGTTCATTATAATGAACTTCATGAACCGCAAAAACATCTCGTTCACCATCACTACTTTTTCTTTTAACAATTCTATGATTCCATTGTGCACTCATTCAATCACTCCTCAAATAAAAAAAACTAAACAAAAGACTATTTATCAAGCAAATAGTCTTTTTCGGTTTCAAGAATAACATAATCCCCAAAATAGTGATCAAACGTTTTAACTAAATGATCATATTCGCCAGCTTGCATTTCAAGTGCAATCATATCTCCATTCATACAAAGCTGTCTAGCTAACTTTCTAGCATACCCTAGGAGTATAAAGGCGTTACCTTCTGGACCATCTAGATTGATAGTCATGTCTCTAGATCTACGAGTTCTAATCATACTTGTGCATCCTCACTTTCTATTAAATTAAGAACAAAATCCAACGCATCGAGATAACCTTCATCATAATCACCGCTCTTGGTTAACTCCATTAACTCCATTTTTTCACTAAGAACGAACTTGATATGATCAACTATAATCATACTGCATACTCCGTATTTGATTTTAAAAACCATCTTTCAAGCGTTTCTTCATCAGTGAGGATATACGCAACGGTCTTCTTGACTTTAGCAAATCGAAATCCTTGATCTCCACAGAGTGTGTTGCCAACCCACACCTTATGTGGATACTCAGGAAACATACCAGTGTCATTAACACTATATTCAAAGTAGTTACCTACTTCCTTTTCAGTAAAACAACCTATTGGTGCTACCGTGTGGTTATAATATGCCATTATGCCACCTCTACTTGAGTAAACCCATAACCATCAACCATGAAAAATGAACCTTCACTTTCGATGATATCACCAATGCTTATTGAATGCATCCTTTCTGATAAACGCTCCATTGGACGACCTGTGTTGCCAATGAAGAAAACATCATCGAGATCTTCAGCTTCAACCTTAGCAACTTTCGAATAAAGATTAAAGTAGTGAGGCTTGAATTCCTCGCTACCACGAAACTTAACATCGCGGTGACATAGAATTGCATCTTTGAACTCGCCAAAATTTCCATCCCAACCAACGCTGTTGAGCTTATCACTTGCTGCATTTGAAAGGTGCTGTTGGTAGATAGTGAAGTTTGTCATGTTTTTCCTTTTCAATTTAATTAATATGAGACTATTCTACACCAGTTGAACGGAAAAGTACAATTATTTTAAGTTTTATTTTCCTAATAAAAACAACCACTTACACATATACCATCATAAGTGGTTGTTTTTAAACGAAAATTATGTGTTATCGCCATCAAAGTATTTAACTTTTGCTTTATTAAAGGCTTCATTGGCCCCTTTGACCTTACGATCAAAGAAGTCAAATCCACCTTTTGCACTAATAAAGCATGCTATGACAACAAAGAGCATGAATGTATATACTATCAGATCCATTACTACGCCGCCTCTGCAAATTTGAGGGCGGTATTGAGTGCATCAACCTTTCGCTTAGCGTTAACACCAAACCAGGCTGAAGACATTCGAGTGTCTTCAGATCTACCAAGTTGATGATCAGCCAAGTAGGTTACTGCGTTATAAGCATTCCACCAAGTTCCAGGACGGAATTCAGCACCTGGTTGAGACTCAACGATGTCAAGCGCCATTAATCCAGATCGAGAAAGAGTTTTTCCTTCTTTGTTAGACTTGCCGAAAACATTAATAAGGAATCTTTCAAAATCGTGATCGGTGTACTTCTTTTCACCAAGGATTTGAGCAGCTTCTTTAAAGCTATCAAGCTTAGCCTGGCCAATGCCAAGAATTCGCTTGACTTCATTAGCGTCAAATTGACGTCGATGATTGACTCGTACTGAAGGCTTACCAACTTCGTTGAGTGCAACAACGAGAGTATTATTACATACAACTCTTTCAGCTACAAACTTAATGTCGATAGACTTGCCATAAGTGTGAGGATTCGAAAAAAGCAAATAGCCTTTTACTTCATCTCCACCAAAAAGCTCGAAGCCTTCACGTACATCTGCAAGAGCCCACACAATACGACCATCTTTGAGAGAGCCTGCGGTATCCATTTGCATGTCACCACTACTTACAAACTCAGAGAAAAAGTCAAATGCATCGGCATTTTGTACAGGCTTCCAGTCTTCTCCAATCATAGGAGCGAGAACACTGTTGTCTGAAGTTCGTACCAAAGCGTTAGTTCCAGTAGGAACTTGCTTAGATCCAATTTGAGCAAACGTAGGAACTGTTTCTACTTCCCAATCGAGACCTGCAGCCACCATCATTTCTTGTGGTGTCAGATCATCTCCAACTGGAGTTCCAAGATGATGCCAAGGACGACCCTTTGACATTCGATAAGCCATTTGAGCTTCGCCATTGATAATTTCAAGTTCGTGTGCCATTAGATAAATACCTCCTTTTCAAAAGTAACATATTCAGTATCACCCACCATTCGTGAGACAGCAAACCCTTCGATGATTGGTTCCTCGTCATGAGCGAATGTGCGTTCTTCAAAAAACACTTCATTGATTGTGCCTCGAACAAACTTACCATCTTTTTTAAACTTAACTAACTGACCTACTTCAAACATCATTTTATCGTCACCTATATGAGTAATCATTATACAGTCCTCAAAGAAATTTCTTTCATATCTACAGCTATCCTCAGTTTTCGTAAAAGTTATCTCTAAACTTTACCTCATCCCGCATCACTTTGTACAAAGCTGGACGCATATTCTTCTGCTGCGTGTCCAAGATAGCTCTAAGGTGGTATGGGTTTAAGCCAGCAATTGTCACATGCCTCAAAGGCTCGTCACCATCCTTGCCGTAAGTTCCCCACTTGACCACTTCTCTTATCACTTCATGGCTATCGTCTGAGGTGACAGTTAGCATTTCCTCATCACCGTTAGCAGAGCATCTAACATAATCACAGCCACCATCTAGCATATACTTTTTGCCGTTAGCATCTATATGCGTAACATAGTCGTGACGATTGATGGATTCTAGTATTGTTCCATCAGGTGTCTTCATTCTATTGCTTAATATAACGCTCATAATTTACCACTCCAACTTCAAGAGCCATTAACAATGCCATAAACATTACCACCAACATCGCCATCAACATCGCCACCAACATCGCCACGAATGGAGCAGTGCACTCCTTTTATTTCGATATGGCCAGTCATGCCTTTAGCTATTGTTATGTTTTCTTTTACAAAGTCTAGGATTTCTTTATCTGTTAGTTTCATTGTTTTCACCCTTTAGCTTTTCTTTTCTAAGCACTTCATTGTCCGCTTCTTCCTATAGTTTTCTTTTCATAGATTGCTGTAATATTCGCACCCATTTGAGGACATACTAATATAGTATCAGGTAATCCGTTCTCATCGTGGTCACCACCTTCACCACATATAAAGAATGAACCACTCTTGGCTGGGTGGAAAGCTTTCCACCCATCAGGTTGTGTGTGGAACCAAATCTTAGTCAGTTTTTTGAAGAGATTGTATTCTTCATCAGTGATTTCTTTCATCGTGCACCCTTCTCCAGTTTAACATCTTTCACTTCCCAAGCCGCTTCAAAGGCATCAAAACCTTCGGCCACCCGAGTGTTACATAAAGACTCATCATTTTTCAATGCAGTCCATAAAGTCTCAGGCAAAACCTGATGACGTGCTGCCCGTCGATCAGCGACATAGTCGGCATAGGTATCAAAAGAGGCAGCGGTTGCTGTTGTTTTCATCATGTCTTTGTTTCCTTTTCAATTTAATTAATATGGAGCTATTCTACACCAGTTGAACGGAAAAGTACAATTTTTTTTCAAATAAAATTTGTTTTGAAAACAATAAGTTGCGTTAGAACCAAGGTAAGTTGTTGTTTTTTAATGGATTGTTTCTTCTGCTGAATTCCAGAGTTGAGTAGCCATAGTTCCTACGTGGGCGCCATATCCCTGTTTGATGAGATCTATAACATTAATGAACTTATCATCACCATCGACTATTTGCGCGGTGATATTGACTTGAGCAGCAGTCGATGCAAACATTTCCATTGCGAAAAGCTGTGCTGACATTTTTGTTGGAAAAGTAATAGCATGATCAAAATCATAGGGATTTTGTTTTGAAAAAAGAGCGTATAAAGAAAGTTGTTGCTCAAAGTTTTGATGTACTTTAACAAGATCTTTCCACTCGGTACCTATTTCATCTGGAGAATAAGTCCCTAAAAAGATACCTCTCTTTTTGTCAACTAAGATCCATCTCTTTTTCATACATATACCCGTATCTTCTACGTGTTTTTAAGAATTCTTTAAGATAATCGTAAACATTTATTTTAAAGACTTGAGGTTCTGAATCGTCTACACCAATTAAGATAACACCTTGCTTAATTGGTATTTCTGTTCTTTCGTAAAATGCGGCAGCGTAGAATGCTACTTGCATAAAATAACTTTGAATTTTATCTTCTGTTTTTACACGCTTTGATGTTTTAAAATCAATAACAGAAAGTTCTCCGTCAAACTCAGCGATACAATCAACCTGCCCCGCAGTTCGTAAATGATCAGAATAGAGAAATGCTTCTTGAAAATAAACGTTGTCAATAGACTTATCTATAACACTCTTCATTGTGTTAAACATAAAAAGATTTGCAGGTTGTGCTTTTACTGAAAAGTCTTCTACATTGTCGATGTAGTCTTCACAGAGTTTGTGAATAGACGTTCCACGAGATGAAGCTTGTCGAGCAATTTTATTTGCAACTTCTTCTCCGACGCGTTTACGCCATTCCATCAATTCCTTTTTACCGATGATTGATAATACAGTAGTGACAGAAGGATAAGCATCACCATCTTCGGTGAAATACTTTCTTCCTGAGTCTGTTGTTTTACGAGTAAGTTTAGGGAGTACGATCCCATGATCTACATGATTAAAAGTTTTCATAATTTAAATTAGCCAATTGTTACTTTTGTTGCTGAACCAGTAATAGTTCCAGCGTCTGCTGGGTCTCCAAATCTTGCGGCGGCAATACCGCTGAGTGTTACTTTCAATGATCCTTCAATAATTACTGCATTTGTGTGAGGTACACAAGTACTTGAGCCGATTGTGTGAGTTGGATCTATTATATCGCCAACAACTGCACCAAGCTTACCCTCAATCGTAACATTTTGATTAAGCATTGGTGCAGTGTTAGCTGTATCTGCAGGACCGATCTTAGATACGGCGTCGCATCCATGACCGGTCGCTATTGCATCTCCTTGTCTTGCTGCTAATGGCATTATACTACCTTTAAGTATCTTTCCGGATTTAAACCTTCTTTAGCGAGTATATATTCTCTGACAAGACCAGAACGAACAATGTCGCTAATACCAAAATGAACAACCCTAAACGATGGTATTTTTTCAAGAACATTAATAAACTCTGGTAAACCAGTAACATCCATTTTGTGTCGATTTGTTGCTAAATCATCTTGCTTCGTGTCACCGCAAAATATGATTTTAGAACATTCTCCTACTCGTGTAATAATACTATCAAGTTCATGGTATGTCATAGACTGGCACTCATCTACAATGATAATAGAATTATCAAATGTTAAACCTCGTACAAACGAAGAGGTTGTGAACTCTACCATATTTTTTTGTTTAAGAATTTCCCACGCATCTCCTCTTTGAAAGAGATCTTTTGTAATGTCTGCATAGGGTGTTGTGAATACTGCTTCCTTCTGAGCTTTACTTCCGGGCATAAAGCCTTGTTCACGTGTTTGTACGGCTGAACGTACTATAATAAGTTTTTCGTACTCTCTATTCTGGAGTATGTCTTTTAAACCTAGATACATGGCGCACATTGTTTTACCTGTACCTGCTGTACCAATTGCCGCTATATTATAGCCATGTCGGTAATCGATAAACATCTCTTCTTGAGATGCCGTCATTGGATCAATACGTCGCATACCAAATTTATTGTTTACTACGTAATTTAAATTACTTTCATTTCTCCTTTTTTCTTTCCGTGAAAGTCGACGTTGTTGTTTAGACATACTTACCTCCTCGGATTTCAGTTAGCAGTTTAGGTATCTAGATTTTTCTCAATAAACCACCTCAGAAATCATTTATCGTGTTATGTTTATGGACTTTTGCTTTTTTAAGTACATCACGAAAAGTCGCATCAGGCTTTTTAAGCCCAAGGCGGACTGGGTCACCAATTCCCAGAAAACCGGTGCCTGTATGGATTTGTTTTATATGAGGGTTGGCCTCGAGGTACTCTTTTTTCGAGGCAATAGACATGAGCTTCGTAAACTGCTCATTTGTTTCTGAGTTTCTAAAATCATATGTCGGCATAATTTTATTTATACCTGATCAGTAATCATGTGATAGATTTCTTTCCAATTATTTACTCTTGGAAAGGGGCCTAAAGGAGTTGCGGGCGAGTTTATATTATAGTTATGAGCCATAATAATTGAGTTTAAACCCATAACAACACCACACTCTGCATTTTCAAGCTTGTCTTCAATCCAATAGCACTCGGTATTCGCATATTCGTAAAGAGCTTTGTCTTTATCTGCCCCACAATCCAAATACACATATTTTTCAAATGTAGTATTACCGAATAGTTCGCACAGATTTTTAGTTCTTAAATGCTGAGCGTATTCATCATCACTTAGACTAGTAATAGCATGAAAAACGTATCCATGTTCTTCGTGCAATTTCTTTACGTACTTGATTGCATCTCGAAGAGGAGGTACTTTTCTTATAGAAGCTGACTCGTTAAACATACGAACGAGTTTTTTAGATTCAGTTTTTTCTAAATTGAATCGTTTATCTATAGAATATTGAGTTGTATCTGTAGGTTGGTAACCGTGTCTATCCATCCAACGAGTGAACGCATATTCCCAGTCTAATAAAACACCATCGCAATCAGTGAGTATCACTTTATCTTTCATAATCATATATCTTCCTTTTCTATGGTGCTATTCTACCATAGTTAAGGACAAATGTCAACTAATTGTTTCTCCAATCTTTATAAGATTGAAACTTTTCTTCTCGACGATTACGCCTTTGATACTTAGCACCACCTTTCTTTTGCTTTTCTCGTCGACGTTCTTCGTTAACATCCCCCCATTCGTCTGAGTAATAGTCTTTTTTGCTGTTTCTAAAATTTTTAAATCTTTTGGCCATTACACTAACCTAGTTTCATAAATATTTGGAAATGTTTCTTCTAATTGATTATGAGTTAAACCTTTGAAAGGTTTCTGTTGAATCATTTTTACGAGCAATTCAGCATCATTATTATCTATATCTTCTAAAAGACTAATGAATAATGATTCTCTTTTTATAGGATTAAGATTATCATAACCTCCACCTCTAATGAAAATCTTAAGTCTACGAGTTTCTCCATAAAGCATATTTTCTACATCAAAATACGAGTTCTTTTTCCAAGGAGGAGGGGTATTTGGTATTAACAGTTCAACCCTTTCGTCATCGTAGGCAATTCTCAAAATTTGTCTTAATGGAGCACTGTCATGTTTTCTTAGCCACAACATTTTTTCTTCCTTCTTTTTAATTTTAGGAAGCTCATTAATAATTGTAGAAATTGCAGGTCTTCTAGCCATAATTAAAAATCCTGTATATCACTCATTAAATTTTTTAATTTTTTCATGACAAAAAAATTAAATAGTTTTTCTCTACCGATTGTTTTTTCTTTCGAATATTCTTTTTTTATTTTTTCTTGATATTCGCTTGGAATTTGAGATAAGTCGATCATTCTTTTATTTCTTTGTATGCGGAGAGCAGTCTCAGAATCTATAGAAGAATCTTCTCTGAGGAATGCTTCTAAACGCTTTTTGGTCATCGGCTTTTGTCGTTGACCAACTGCTAGGCAATTGTCTTCTGACAAAACGTTTGGTACTCCGTCGCCAACATCTCCTTTTAAAACATGTTCTTTTAAGTATTTATCTGGATTAGAATGTCTAATCCATCGCTTTCGTATTGGATCATATTGATCTACGTTTGCATATGTGTGCAATTGAATATAGTCTTTATCACCAGAAAGAATTAAGAATTTTTCACTACCCATATTGAGCTCAGTACCATTCTCATGTACAATTGTACCGATGATATCATCTGCTTCGAGTCTTTCAATGTCGATGACTTTATAAGGAAAGTTTTCTCTTACTTCATCTTTAATCATATGAAGAATTTCAAAAAGACGATTCCAATCCATGTCAGATTGATCACGGGCTTTTTTACGGTTTGCTTTGTAATAAGGATAGTAGTCTTTACGCCAAACATTAGTGCTATCGGCACAGATGACAATTTCGCCATACTCTTCTGTGAACCTCTTACGATTCATTCGAATTGAGTTGAGAAACATATGACGAACTAGGTTTTCGTCGAGCGCAACATTATGATGATTACCAATACTAGCAAACAATGAAGCTAGCATAACCTGATTATAGTCTACTAAAATAGCCATTTTTTGGTCCAATTATTTAATTTGAGTAGCTATTCTACTCTATTTCATCGTCAATGTCAACCGTTATTTTTATATCTTCTGCGGTAATCGTTTTCACAGCAAAATCTTGTAACCCGTGGTGAATACCGTTTGTCAGAAGGTGTAACGATCTTATTGACTCTAGGATAAGGAGCATATGAGGATAATACTTATCAATGTCTTTATTGAGATCGCACCCCGATCTCGTAAGCTCACCAAGTAAGTTTTGCCAAAGGATTTCAGCAATCTCATCTGAATAGCTTTTCTTGTATTCAACAAGACGATCTGCTATTTCACTTGGTGATGCCGGTGGTTTAAAACCTGGAAATTCAATGACGTTATCGTTGCTCATCTTATTCTTCAGATAAGTTTGCTAAAAGGGCGTTCCATAAAGTTTTAAACGAAGCAATATTATTTCTTGCTAAGTTAAACCTATCTGAAGTAGTGAACTTATTGAAATACTGTGCATCACTATTAATAGTAGTAATCAATTGATTTGCTACAGAATAACAATAGTTAGCATGCAATTGGGGATCTTCGTTGTAATCATACATAATAGTAGCATTGGCACCAGTTTCTGGTAAAGCACCATAATTAGGATGTACACATATAATTTGACTCTTAATCGCTTCTATCATAGCAATACACGACGTTTCTTTCCAAATATTTGGATATAGAAAAATATGAGCATTATCAAGAGCTCTTAGTACAGTTTCATTATCTACTGAACCGTGATAAGTCATGTTTGGGTGACTAGAAATTTGTTCAAATAATGGTCTATATTCAGCATCTCTCGATTCCCATCCATAAATTGAAAACGATGAAAAAACATCGAGATGAATGTTGTTATATTGACGAGCAAGTGCATCAAAAATAGGAACTAAAAGTTCTAATCCTCGATGAGGAGTAGTGTGATAAACGAATCGAATTTGAGAAGTATCTTTATTGCGAGGAGCATATTGTTTTTCTATAGCGTTGTAAATGACAGAGCACTCTGAATATGGAATACCATATTTCATAATATATTGATCTCTTTGCCAAGAGCTCACAAAAACAAAGTGATAAAATTGCTCCCATCCACCGTCTTTTAAAATAGAATTTTCTGGATCTTCGGCGAGATCGTGACAATAAAAAATATTAGGTACATCATCATAAAGTTCCCTGGGGCGAGACAGATGAATAGCAAAATTCTTAAGTAGATTTGGATCTACATTTTCTATGATTCTTTGTCTCATCATTTCTGTTCCGCCCATAGCGTTAGCAGAAAGATCTGTGTTAATGATTTCTCCTTTGTATATACAGCTCATTTTTCTACCTCAATGCTTTCCATGAAATCTACACGAAAAGATTTCCAAGAGTCGGTATCTATTTCATAGACAGCAATTACGTTTGGTTTTTCTTGTCGTGCTTTTTTTAGTTGTGGGTAACGAGTTTCTGCTGGGTGTACAATTTCTTCTACTACGGCAGGAAGAAGATCTTTTACAAGAGTACATTTCATTGTTCGCTTTTCACCGTTAACTTTTTCAAATTTAACAGTACAAACGTTTTCTTTTAGCATTGCTTCAATTTCACTTTTATTCATAATTCAATTTCCATAAATTTTTTACTTTCTTGACGATCGTAATTAAAAATTTCATCTAGTGTTAGATGAGTTCCAGTTTCCTTCCACCATCTGTCAATAAGTTGATACGAATAAATGGAAGCGTTTGCTTGTTCCCGGTATTCGTCTGAATTAGCCATTAATTCAACCTTAATACCATATATATTCGTTGTATCAAAGTCATTGACATTATGGTTAAAGAGAGGGAATGAATAACATCTACCGAATCCAGTCAAAACATTATTTTCAGTTGATGTATGGTTAAATGGCAATGGCATATGCCATTTGATTACGTTTTCTCCTAGTTCGTGATCAAAATAAAAACGAACTAATTTTTCTGCATATTTTCTTTTAAGTACATAGCATTGTAATCCATGATCATAATATTCTCTACGCCTTGGAGCCATAATTGGATAATCTTTCCACATATTCCACGGTTGATCATAAATGCCACAAAGATGAAGTGCCAACCATTTATTCCCAAGTCTATTAATAAACTCTTGATACGTGAAATTCCAATGTTGTACTGGTGTGAAGTCTACATCGTCTTCAAAAAAAATGCCAACCTCTTCATTTGTATTTTCATACCACCACTTGATGGCAAGCAGATGAGAAGAAAAAGTTCCTTTTGCAACTCCTTTTTCTACACCTGGATTTGGATACCAAATCTCCCAATCGCCTTCCCCATCTTTCCAACGAGTAAATCGTATGAAATTAATGTCAGAAATTCCTAACTTAGCAAATTCCTGAGTAGTATATTCCATTCTCTCAGGCGCTTCGTACAAATTGATGACATTAGGACGAGGCATTCCTTCAAGTTTATTCATCAATTTCCTCAAGCGTTTCATAATCAATAACTGGCATACACCAATTTGCTTGCATCATTCTTAAAACCCATTTGGCGTCTTCTTTACTACCAGCTTCAACCGGAACAGGATTCTCAGTAACAAAAACAGGTTTTGCATTTTCATAATGAACTTCGTGAAATGCGTAAAGATTTCCTTTCTTTACTAGACGATAGTTCCAATGAGTTTCTTTTGTGTCGTATTCATCCATGCTGTTTTATCACTCCATATACATCACTTAGATTCTGATGGAAAGCCTCTAAAGACCCATTATTATAGATTCTAAAGGTTACGATATTAAACCTTTCAGGAAGGACGTATTGATCATCAAAGTCTTTTGTAAATCCTGCGGCATATTCATACATTAAGTCACCGTTAAAATATCTACGAGAGTCAGTTGAATACGAACAACCTTCTCTTACTAACTGAACCAAGCGGATGCCTTGTTCACCTACTTTTTGAATGATAGGTCTAAGCTCTTCTACAAATCCACCATCTGAAATTGCATAGTTTTGATCAGGCTTCATTACACTCGCAACCTGTTCACCAAAATAAGCAGGGCCATGATTTGGCTTAATTACATTTTCAGAAACATGAATCATCGCTTCTCGGCGAGACATACCTTTTAAAGCTGATTTGGGTTCTTCTTTTTGATCTCGGTCATGATATCCATCCATGAACCAAGCCTTTGTAACTTGAAAATATTTACATGTTTCTTCATAAAGAATATGCTTAAAAGACAGGTGACGAAAGCCACGGTCACAAAAATAACTCGTGGCTTCGTCTTTACCTGAACCGGGCGGGCCATTAAATATTACAATCATTTGTTTCCCTCATGAATCCAAGTTTAGCAATGTAATACGCATCAACGATGTCATTCACTGCATTAGAATTTGTTATTATATCACATTGAGCCAAGATGTCAACCCCTGTGTCAAAAATAAATGATTCATACATTTTATCTTTATTTGCATTACCTTTACCAGTTGCAAATTTTTTGATTTCGGTTGGAGCAAATACTTCCATTGGAATTTGTTGTTGGTGAGCTATACGATATTTCAAAACACCGGTATTCTCAGCAATTTGAAAAACTCTACCAACAGACCCAAACGAATATCCTTCAATGAAAGCTTTGTTTATTACATAAGACTTTACTATCTTTATTGCCCATTGTGAGATCTTGTGATATCTTTCGGAATCAGAACTCCAAAGTTCAGGATATCGCGTACCGTGGAATTGATCTAATTCGATTCGATCTTTTTCTGTTTTTGATTTGAAAAAATAATAGAAGTTACAATTATCATAATGCCACTCATCACCTTCGTGAACACATATCGCTGGACTGGAAAGACTATAGTCTATTCCGCATATAATCATGTCGAATAACCTTCATTACAAAGGATTATTTATATCTTAATCTGCCCTGAAAAATACGTGTGATCCAATTCGGCCTACAGAATAAAATGACTTATTCCATGTAGGTGAAACATATGTTGTATGATAATGAGTGGCACCTTCCGTGATACCTCTATAAAGTTTATCATGTAACATGGAGTAAGCAACATATTGTGCCTGTGCCCAAGCTTCTGTTTCATGTGGGGTGTCATCTTTACCGTCACAGTACCAAGAGAACTGACACTTGTTTAGAACTGGAATCATCTTCTCTGGATCTTTCCACGAGGGCTTCATTCGGCCTTGATAAATCACATCACATACTGTGTCTGGATAACGAACACTTTCAACACGATTCATCACAACATCTGCGACTGCATATTGTCCCGCAAGATTATCACTTCGACTTTCGTGGTAGATATTGAGAGCGAGACAATGCGCCTCACTGAATTCTACAAGCGACCAAAAATCTTCATTGATAATAATCAATCTTTCGTCAGGCGAGGAATGTGTTTTCAACGCCATCAATCCATAACAAAATAATATAAACACTATAGTAAACTTTAATATTTTTCTCATTTCATCACCATAATTTGATTTTTGTCAATAAGCGGTTTAGTTGGGCTTTCACGGTCTCGTTTAAACGCGCCAGTAGAAACAACGAGAAGCATAACAGCAAGCGGATCAAAAACCAACACAATAATAAGAATAATGCTACGGACTGCTACATCATAATAATCATTAGCATTATCTTCTCCGTAAAAGAGCTCAGCAACATATTTGAGAGGTCCAATCTCTGCTTCCAAAGCAAATCGTTCGCGCTGTAGCGGTATAAGTTCAATATTCAGTTCATTAATTCGTTGCTGAGATTCCTGAATGTTTTGATCGATTTGCCGCCGCTCGTCTTTTTGATTTTCTCGTACAGCAAGTGCACCATCTTCGCCACGAATTCGATCATAATCAATGAGTACTTGTACAGCGCGGTCTAGACTTGAAAGAACAGTTTCTCCAGATAAAATGTTTCTTTCTTCACTTTTGATTTTGTTTTGCAAGAGTCTAATTTCGACATCGTTATTACCGCTTGCCTGTATTTTTTGATCGAGATGGGCTTTACTTAAATATCCAAATATGCCCATTGATGTTATAAACATTAGAATGATAATTGCACTAATGAAATAAGAACGGGTAAGTATGTTTACGTTTTCCCATTCAAAGTGTAGCCAAGCAGTGCTTACTAATTTTCCTACTTCAAGAATTAGGGCCATAACAACTACTGACCAAAATGCGCCAGCAAAAAGAGTGGCTAAGCCTATTATAGAAAAATAGGCTGCCACCGAAGCAATTGCTATTGAAGTAGCAAGTGTTAAATATTTCATTTAACTTAAATTAAAGGATGACCATCTTCATAATCGAGATAAGCCATTAATGCTAAAGCAACTGCTAAAAAATACTCAATAGGGGTTTGAGCTAAAAGGAAAAATAGAACAGATAAGCCAATCTGCATTTTAACAGAGTGCTTATAAGATATATCCTTTATAAAGCGAGTTACAAATCCTCGCATAAGTTAATCCTCTTGTTGGTGTAATATTTATAAGCAAACAAACGTGGGGCCCAAAGGCCCCTTAAAGTTTGCTTAGACTCCAGCAGCGAATGCTCGGTAGCCAGCTGCGATCAAAGATGCAGTAGGAGTACCAATTCGATACTTACGAGTTACTTCACCAGCTTTGTTGGTGCGCGTATTAAGATAAACTGCGTTACCTCGTTGACGTACCAAACTTATAACTTTAGCAGGTGATTTCACATTAAATCGCGAAGCGATTTGCTTTGCAGTCAATTCTGCGCCTGATTTAAGAGCTGCTTCTACTTTAAGTACTTGTGTCATATTTCAATTTCCTTTACATTATTTAAGTTTCTTGCGTATACCCGCCGGTATTTAGCGTTGCACTAAATTCTTTTTGCTTAAGAAATCATATCCGATATTTCTTTAGCGTATTCTGGATTTGTAACAGGAACTGCATTACTTTTATGCAGCGTTGCAATTCCTATGACAAAGTTTCCTGTGTATTTTCGAGATTCTTGTTTATTTCCCGTGCCTTTACTTCCTGTAAAATCTGATCGGCTTGGGTATTTTTTAAATTCTGCGAGTCTCTGGTTTGCATATGATACGCTTTTCTCTGAACCTGTTGGCGATAGTTCACGAAACGCTGGTGCCTTATATTTTTCATACACTTCTCCTTTAACTTTGCGCGGTTTGCGCTTTCGGCCAGAAAAATCATATTTATAGGAGTTAGCTATATACACCTATCTTTTACCTCTCAATCTCTATTAATTTAATAAGTAGCTATTCTACACCAGTTGAAGGGAAAAGTACAATACTTTTTAAACTAAAATTTGTATATAAAACAATCGGTTATGATTTATTATTTTTAAGAGGTTGTTTTTTATAGGTTTTTTATTCTCGTGAAATATTTGAAAAAAACAAGGCACCCAAAAGTGCCTTGTCTTTATATCATTCAGATTAGAATGATTTGGTAAGCATTAATACTGCAGATTTCTCATCTGCAATGTCGTCTTCGCCTTGGAAGTAACGATAGCCAAAGGTAACATCAACACCTTCGACATCAATTGTCTTAGAGATCATAGCGTGGCGACCAACAGTGTCGAAATCACCTACTGTCAAATCTGCAACACCAAGATCAACACCTAACTCCATGTAATCAGGAGCGTCATCGAGACCCATGTAATATTTAGCAGTCACTGCTTTATAAGCTAATTGAAAACCTACTTCTTCTACATCTAAAGCAGATTCTTCAAAATCGCTTAAAGTGTCAAGTGCAGTGTAGTTATAATCAATATAAGCAGCGCCTACAGTAACATCACCGAACGTAAAGTTCTTAGCTACCATAACATCGTATTCTACTTCGATGTCTGTACCATAATCTACTTGGCTTGCCCACAATTGAGCAAAGAAGCCGTTATGTACTATATGAGCTTCACCAGAAGCTGCAGCGTTACCTGCATTCTGTGCAGCGCCACGAAAAATGTAATTGCTTCCCAAAGAAACCGAACCGCCGAAGTCAAGAGCTTGAGCAGACATTCCGATTGTAGACATAGCTAATAATAGCATTAATTTTAAATTTTTCATGTTTTTTCCTTTTCTTTGAATTGAAAAATGAATCTATAAGATCCATTACAAATTATTTATAAAAAGTTAAGGAATAAGTAAAGAAAAATTAATTTTTTTGTTTTGCCACCAATTTGTCATAAGCAGCTCGGTCAACAACACCTTCTTCAAGAAGTTTTTCACGGTTCGCCATGTGAGAGTTTTGAGTATCCTCTTTAGATCCACCGTAATAAGGAACGCAATGACCTTCTTCTGACATTACCGAAGTAACAGGTCTCCAAGCATCAGTAACAGGACAGTAGACATCAAAATCACCAAGGATACGACCAAACTTACCTTTCATGTCTTCGCCATCTTTTGCAACTTGTGTTTTCAACACGGGGTTTGGACCAAGGAGTTCTTTCAGCCTTTTCTTTGCTGCCAGGCCAAATAATTTCTCAACCTTATCACTAGTTCTAGATTCGGGTGTATCGATACCCATGATACGTACCCGTTCATCTTTTAACCACACACCAAAGCCAAGATCGATGTCAACATCAACAGTATCACCATCTACTACTTTGATTAATTTTGTTCTATATTCGTACATTTACTTTACTCCGTTAATAATTGAATCATACCGCTTTCCCAATTTTCAACCAAGTCTTCGGCATAATGTCTACTTTTTCCGGGTACTTCTCTGATTTGGACTAGCTTATCGTTTTCATAAAGATCTACTGCATATGTTCCTTCACCATTTACACCATCAAAAGCTTGTTTATAAGCCATTCGTATTACAGCTCTTCTACTCATCTTCTAATTCCTTTTTCTTTGTTTCTTTTTTAATATGATATATGGCACTGAAATACATAAAAGCTGCATATGCCATCATACAAAGACCTACAAATATAATTCCATTGATGAAAACTGCGAGATTCACCTTCCCTGGCCTCTGTATTTTTTATAACTAGCTTTTTTTCTTTTGTTCATTGATGCCATTTTTTTAGTTCCATCACCAATTGATGTTCCTTTTTTAATCGGATCAGGTCTTGTAACTTGACCGAGGCCTCCGCCTGATTTTGCCTTTGCCATATTCTATTTCCTATTGTGCATTAATAATATCAACGATTCTATGCGCTAATTCGTTAAAATAATTTGTGTTATGACCTCTTGTCGTCATAGCCGCCGTACCTATTCGAATTCCAGACGTTTCTACAAAACTTTTTGGATCATTTGGTATACCATTCTTATTAACAGTAATACCATTTTCTTCGAGTAAATCAGCAGCTTCTTTTCCACTACGACCAGTAGAAGTCAAGTCAAGTAAAACAATGTGCGAATCTGTTCCTTCTGTTTGCACTTTCAGACCTCGAGAAGTGAACACGGAGCACATTTCCATTGCATTATTTATTACTCGTCGAGTATAAAGAGAAAATTCATCTGTGTTGGCTTCTATGAATGCTTGTGCTTTGGCTGCGATTTGATTCATGAGTGGTCCACCCTGCGTTCCTGGAAAGATTGCAGAATTGATTTTTTTAGTATAGTCTTTGTTATTCCAAAGAATGATACCACCCCGTGGTCCGCGGAGTGTCTTGTGCGTAGTTGATGTTACGACATCTGCATAAGGTAAAGGATTATCATAAGTCTTTCCGGCAATGAGACCAGAATAGTGTGCCATGTCAACCATTAACTTAGCACCAACAAAATCAGCAATTTCTTTAAAGCGCTTCCAATCGATTTGTCGTGGATAAGCAGAAGCACCAGCAATTATTAATTCGGGACGATGAAGTTTTGCTTTTTCGTGTACTTCATCATAATCAATCCAGCCTTCTTCATTTACTCCATAAGAAAACGATTGATAAACTTTACCTGATAAAGTTACACGCGCACCGTGAGTTAAATGTCCACCGGCCGCAAGATCCATTCCAAGGATTGTATCTTTAGGTTGGAGAAAAGCTTGAAACACTGCAAGATTTGCGTTGGCACCAGAATGTGGTTGAACATTGGCATATTCGGCACCATAAAGTTCTTTCAATTGATCAATTGCAAGATTTTCAATTTCATCATAATTTTTGCAGCCGTTATAATATCTCTTGCCAGGATATCCTTCTGCATATTTGTTAGTAAAGATAGATCCACAAAGGCTCATTACTGCGGATGAAGCAAAGTTTTCTGAAGCGATTAATTCGACATTTTTTCTTTGTCTTTCTTTTTCGTGTTCCATTAAGCGCATAATACGCTCATCAATATGTCTAGGAATACCCGTCACGTTTTTCTCCATTAATATAGTTTTTCAAAAAGTTTTTTTGTTAGATCATTGTAGTCCCCTACATATTCAGCATCCCACCAAATTTGCGGAATCTTTCTAGGATCACCACCTCGCTCTATCATTTCATTATAAAATTTTTTGTAGGTTACGTTTTTATAAGTGTACTCTTCTTTATGTTTTTTACTATCTCTTACAGCCCACTTACAATTATTACAATCATCTGTTCCATAGATGTAAATCATAGTGTAATATCTTTTTTGTCTTTTTGTTTCCAGGTGTACTTATCTTTCCAATCATTGAGATATTCAATTTTCTTTTCTTCATCCCACCCAGCAAGAGCATCACCATTGTGTTCTTCAAAAATTTGTAGTGCTCTTGTTTTACTAATGACATGGCAGTCAATAATATTTTCACCTATGAATCTTTGACCGGATTCTTTTACTTCTTCACAGGTTACTGAATCTTTTATCCAGGTTTTAATAAATTCATCATCAACATTTTGATCCTCTGCTTCCGCACGAATATAATCAACTGGTATCATATAAATGCTTTTAACAGAAGTCACAGTAGTGACAAGCGCGTAATCTTTAGGCCGTTGGCTCATACAATCTCACTCCATCTTTCATAATCATTTTTCTTGATTCATGAGGAGCACCAAAGTCTCGCTCATAAACTGTCTTGCCCTTATCTGGGCTTTCGTAAATCTTAGTTGTTTTTGTTGTTTCGCTTTGATTGCTCATATTTTTCTTGCCTCTTTACATTATAAACCATTCTTTTCCAAATATCATTGGCATGGGGAAGATCATAATTCATAAATTCTACATAAGAATCTATGTGTTCTAATTCAGTTATATAACTTTGACAAATATATTCACGATATTGTTTAGCATACTTATCGACTAAAGCACGAGACCAACTATCCTTTTCTTCATGGGTGTTTGGATTATGATCTTTTGATGACATAGGCTATTCCTTAACAATTCCGTACCTAATATATCTATACCAAATTCTTTCATGGCCGTAATATAAAATGAATTTGATTATAAGGTCTGCAATGAATACCATTCCTACTGCTTTTGGTGGAAGGCCGAAGAACCATGCAATCAATGCTGTAGTAATCGATGCGATGATTCTCCATGTTACTGCTTTACCTAGATGTCTTTTCTTTGTTACTACTTCAGCCACGCAATTCTCCTACCTTCGGCAACCCTCCTGTCATATTCTTCTGGTGACCCAGGGTATCTCCAGCCCCAGATACAAACCAATAACATAAAAATACCCGTATAGATTACACCTTTGATAGGTACCGTGAAGTACATGATCGCTAAGGATGACATCATCATTCCAGCCATTAAGTACTTTGCTTTCTGTGGAAATACTTTTTTCTCAGTCCAATTATTTACAAAGGGGCCAAAGTGCTTGTGATTCATAATATAGGCATGCATTCTAGGACTTGACTTTGCAAAACAAAATGCTGCACCTAAAACAAAATGACTAAATGGGATACCAGGAGTCACTACTCCAATATACGCCATCACCAAACACAAATAACCACCCGCCATCCAAGCGTATCGTTTCATAATAACTCCTTATACAGCGATCGCGCAAACCTCGTCCTCGCATTCTTCTTCAAAATTATATGCGTCATCCCAATCACCTTTCAAACCAGCAACCTCGTATTCAGTTACACGATTTTCAAAAAAGTTAGTATGATCTGCACCGTTTAAAATCCATTCCAACCAAGGAAGTGGATTATCTTTCACTTTAAATACAGTCTTCATACCGAGTTGTAATAAACGGCGATCAGTAATGTACCTAATGTATTGTTTGACGTCAGCCATATCCAGCCCTTCAATAGGACCGAGCTTATAAGCTAACTCAACAAACTTGTCTTCGAGACGAACAACGTGTTTTGCCATCTCATAAATCTCTTTCTTGAATTCATCGTCAACGACACGAGGATGTTCCTTACAGTAAACCTTAAACAATTTAGAATTGCCTTCTACGTGCATAGATTCATCTCTAATCGACCATTCTACTACCTTACCCATGCCTTTCATTTTGCCGTATCGTTGAAAACTCAACAGCATTACGAATGAAGCAAAAAGAGCAACACCCTCGTTGAATACTGACTTAGCAAGAGCGAGGCCTAAACCTTTCATAGTGTTTGTATCTGATTGCATCATATAAGCAATTTTATCAGCCATTTCAGAATATTCGAGGAACGCATGATATTCTTCGGCTGACAAACCAAGAGTCTCATTTAAAAGAGCATAAGCACGTTGATGAATACCTTCTCGAGCAGCAAATGAGCTCAACATATTACGGACTTCATTATTCTTAAACTTAGGAATGAATTGATCGAAATAGTTTTGGCCAACAGCTACGTCGGATTGAGTAAACAAACGAAGAATGTTTGTGATGTATGCTTTTTCTGTTTCATTAATTTTACCACTCTTCCAATCAGATACATCTTCTGATAAGTCAAGTTCATCCTCAATCCAATGAGCTTTTTCATGACGAGTTGTCATCTCAACAGCCCAAGGATAATGAAATGGCTTGTATGTTTCTGAGAACTCCATCAGCCCACCTTGCTTTTTCACCAACGCATTAGCAATACTCATAAAGTCATTATACGTACCAATGTGCTTATCATTAATAAAAATTTGTGGTACAGACTTTACATTTGGATAGCGCTGATAAAATGCCATCCTTTGTTCTTCGTCGTCTAATTTAATTTCTGTAAACGTATGACCATGTTGTGTAAACCAAGCCTTTGCCTTCTCACAGAATGGGCAATTTGTTTTTGAATAGATTACTACCTTCATGATTCCATGGCCATTACACAAATTATAGTTTTCGGCCTAAAGTTTAGATTTTTTGGGCCTCGATTTCTAATGGGTACTACATCTGATTGACGAGGTAAATGAAATTTAGAATTTCTTCCTCCATAACTGTAGCCAATTTTAGCAAACAGCTCTGGGTATTCTTCTTTTTCTAACACCTGGCCATCGCACTCCATAAAACATTCTGGTATATCAATGCCAATGATGGTCTTAATTTCTCCTACTATATACATTTGTTTCTCCTTATCCTTGACAGGATTCGCACTCATCTTGTTGTTCTTCTGTTCCGTTATTAAAGTTAATCGTTTCAGGATTGATCATAGTATCAAGTGATTCACGTTCAATTTTTTGTGAAACGTTTTCTGCTTTGTTTGATGTTTCTGTTCTTAAATAATATAATCCTTTACAGCCATCTTCCCAAGCCTGGAAATGAACCTTATGCAAATCTTTTTTATCTGCTCCTGCTTGGAAAAACAAGTTAAGGGATTGGCCTTGGCATAAATATTTTTGACGATCACCGGCCAATTTGACTATGTCACGTTGATCTATTTCAATAGCAGTTTTAAACACTGCTTTCACATGATTCGATAACGAATCTAAATGTTGTACTGATCCACCATTCGTGATAATGGATGACCAGATATCATCAGTGTTCATACCAAGTTTTTCTAATTCAGCCTCAAGATACTTATTCTTATTCAGATGAGAGCCTACACGTGTTCTTGATGTAAACGCGTTAGCCTTCCAAGGTTCAATACTTGGTGAAGTATCAAGGATCATAGAAGAATTTGCGTTCGGTGCGATCGCAAGCATATGAGCATTGCGTCGACCCGTTCCTTTCATATCAGGTGCTTCACCTTTCTTTTTTCCAAGAGCAAGGGTAGACTCAACAGACTTATCATACATCGTTTTAAAAAGCATTTCATTGTGTTCAATTGCTTCTTCACTTTCAAAAGCAATTGAGTGTTGTTGGAAATAAGAATGTAATCCCATTGCTCCAAGACCCAATGATCTTTCTTGTTGTGCTGAGTATTTAGCACGACTAATTTCATCGCCCGCGTTATCTATGAAAAATTGCAATACGTTATCGAGAAATACAATAAGATCTTCAATCATTGAAGTATCTTTCCACTCATCAAACATTTCAAGATTTACTGAAGATAGACAACACACCGCAGTACGATCTTCGTTTGTTACGAGATGTATTTCGTTACACAAATTTGAACCTTTAATATGCAGTCCCATATCTTTTTGTGATTGGGGTAATGCACGATTAGCAGTATCAATAAAATTAAGATAAGGCTCGCCTGTACGATATCGAGTTTCAAGTATTAACTCCCAAAGCTTACGAGCTTTCATCGTGTCTCGAACCGACTTATCGTTTGGATCAATTAAATCCCAATTAGCATTAGTAGCAACAGCAACCATAAAAGCATCTGATAAATTAACCGCATGATGTAGATTTAAATTTTTTCGATTCACGTCACCAGTAGGAATACGCATATTGATAAACTCAATAATGTCAGGATGAGAAACATCCATATATGCAGCGTAAGAACCTTTACGAGTTCTACCCTGTCGATACGCTACCATGTCAGCGTCAACTGTATGAAGGAAAGGCATTGGTCCGGGCGCCTTTTTCGAAACTGCACGAACATCGGACCAATGACCTCCTACACCTCCGCCCTTTACCGATAGCCATCGGAGTTCGGCTGAGTGATCGATCAAGCCATCTAAACTATCTGGCACATATGTTAGAAAGCAAGAGATGGGCAATGCCTTTGATGTTTCACCGGGTAATGGTGCATTCGAAAGAACTGGTGATGAATACATGAACCAGCCTTTTGAAACATAATCGTATATTCTTTGTGCAAATTCTAAATCACCATCACAATAAGCAACTGCTGCTCGAGCAAACGCGTGTTGCGGTGACTTTTCGTTCTCTTGGCAATAATAGTCTTTCAATAATTTAAGAGATTGTTCCGAAAGCAACTTATCTCTTTTTGTTTCAATACGCAACCCAAGGTGTTGCATAGTTTTTCTCCTTATTTTGAATGTGGAGGCTTCTTTACCTCGACGAACCACTCGTGTTTCCTCGACACGGGATTATATTTTTTCTTTCTAAATTTTTCCATCTTTTTAGGTTTACTAACTGTGTAATGATAATCATGTGATTCACGAGTTTGTCCTTCTGGAATCAAATACACGATGTCGTTGTCTTTTCTAGCCATATTCTAAACCTTACTGTATGTAGTTTTCGATTGAAGGATATACTGAACTAATTGCACAAGCAATTTCTCGGGCCAATTCAATATGTTCTTTTTGAGTACCATTGGAGCTGCGCAATTCAATATAATGAATCCAGCTACGAAGCGTACCATTAACATAAAGTCTTGAGACTGTGTTACCTTCAGGAAGTACAGCTCGAGCTTGTTCTTTAGCAATACCATTATTGATTGCCCAGCGATAAGCTCTTGATGCTGCGCTGATCACTTGTTCTTGTTGCCATTTCCATTCATCTTTTAGATATTCATCATTAACTTCAACGCTGTTTTGTCGATTTTTTTCATCTTGCAAACGAGCTTCACGAGTTTCAAATTCCAAATCTTCAAGAGGATCTGCATATCGTTGACTAAATTCTTGAAAAGAAAATGATCTATGTCTTAAAAGCTGTCGAGCAATATCTCTTGTCGTTTCAATTTCCATACACACAGAAACCATTTCGAACGGAGACCAATGCTTATGTTTTGAAAGATACTTAAGAAGCTTTTCAGATGTTTCGGTATTCATTTGATTTGAAGGATTAGATACCCTTGCGCAATAAGCAACAAGGTCTTGAATATTTCCAAGATCTTCAAATTCACCTTGAGGTGCTTGTGAGTAACTCACCATTTTAACTTTCATACTTTTCTCCATTCTATAAATTTCAATTTTGCCTCAAGTCCTTTGTATATATTTGATTCTATAATCTCACGTACGTTTGATACGCCACCGAGAACCATTTCATTGATGTCTTTCCCTGGTAGATTATCTGGCCAAATACAAATCTGATAGCCCGAGTTAATAATTTTTTCCATTCTTTTCCCGATTTCTTTATTTCGAGGTTCTGCATCAAATATAAACACAGCGTTCTCTAAATGTTTCATTCCATTTACGTTGCCATCGGCTCCCGCCATTGCTACACTATTTTTAAGAAATAGACTGTCAATGGCTCCTTCGACAACGAAGTACCTTCTACTAAAGTCTACGGTATCAAGTCCAAAAATCTTAGGATGATCTTCAAACATGATCGTAATATACCGTATACCACCAGGCTTGAAACCACGTGCTGAGACGCCGAAAACCTGATTATGTTCATTAAGAAAAGGCAACACTAGACGAGCTTCGTCTTTATCAACATTATCAAATTTATCGGGTATTATAGAATTAATCCACGATTTAAACTCAGGTGCCCAGTACATCTTATAGTGTGTATGACTGGGAATCTGTCTTTGTTTTATATATCTATTGATAGCATGATCGTGCCGCAATTGACTCACTTTTTTTAATTTTTTTAGTGGATTGTTTTTTTTGAAAACGGGTTTCTCAAACTTTGCTGTTTCGAGAGGAAGGGGCTCAGTGTTGGCAGTCTTAATAAACTTTTCTGCTACCCAAGACTGATAAGTGACACCATCCAGTCCTTTTAAAAACCACGAGAAGGACTGGCTGACACCACAGTTATGACAATAATAATAGAAAGAATTTTCTTTTTCTAGAAGCCATCCTCGGGCCTTAGATCTTGACTTCTGAGAATCGCCACATAATGGGCATCTAAAATTAATTTTATATGGATTAGTAGATCGTATACGAAACTGATCCAATTTAGAAGATAGCATTTGAGCATATTGTAAGTCAACATAATCAATCATAATAAACAAAACTTATTAGGGAATGTGATACGTATATTCTATCACAGTAAAATGTAAATGTCAACCAATGTTTACGATATTTAATCCTACGCCACTGGCTATTAGTCCTATTACGCCAATAACACCCATAGCATACCACTTGGTTATTTCAAGTTGACGCACTCGAATTTCAATAGTATCAGACATATCTTTAATTTGTGCTAACATTTGCGTATGTCTTTTTTCATTCCAAAGTTTTACTTCATTTGCAAGTGCAGCGTGATCTTTATGGGCGTTGCTCACTCTATCTTGCATGTCTTCAGCAAAATCTTGTTTAAATTCTTCAAGCTGTTCTTTTAAAGCTAGCCGCCCTTCAAGACTTTCTTTTTTTGCTTCTAGAAGTCTTTGGTCGGTATAGGATAATTTAGAATCAAAATTTGCAAGAAGTTGCTGTTGTACCGCGATTGCTTTAGCTATTTCAGACATTTCATCAACGACAGTATCTACTTTATCAAAAAATTTTTCTATTTGTTTAATATCTTTTTTAATAATAGCAAGATCTACTTTTAACTCGTTGAGTTCTTGTTGGTCCATTTAGAACCTCCTTTAAAGTTAGTCACCGTTTATTACGCATGATCAACAATATTATTTATTTTAAAGGAAGTCTACTAGGGTTTTTTATTTCGCCTGTACCAGCGCACGTGGGACACGAGATCGTTTCTGAAGGCCTTTCTTTTAATAGTGATGTAGAATTATTAACATCAAATGCAATGAACGAGATTGCACCTATATGAACTTTGTCGCCTTGGTTAATTTCTTCATAAGGATCCAAATCATATTTTTGGCACATTTTTACCAAAGAATTTTCTCTTCGCTCTGCAGAAGTCCATTCTCCGGTCGTATGACCAAGTGCATTATCTAGTGCTGTTATAAGTTTCAATCTTTATTATTATCCATCCACTCTTCAGCAGTAGTTCCTTCAGACTCAGTGGTTGCTTCGCGATAATAGATGATTAACTCTTTCTGTTGTCTGACATAACGTCGAACCTCTTGGAAGTTCTCTGCCATTTTCTCGTATCCATCAGGTGTGAGTGCGAACACGACAAACTGACCGTCGAGCATCTTTTCGATCTCTTTCACCTTTTCTTCGATGTTCTCTTCGGTAATGACAAAGAAGTTTACATTGAGTAAATCAATCTCTTGAGGAAGAGGTGGTTGGTAGATGCGTAGAGGTACCTTCTCAGTTACCGTTACTATCTGTGGTTCCGGTTGGATTATCTGTTCCTTCGGGCCCCACTCCAGTCTTGGCATCAGGTTGCACCCCGTCAGCAGGAGGGGTATCATCAATATCCATAAGTTCTTTTGTATCATCTTCTAACATCCTAAACACTTTTTCAGTTCCATTGTTAATCCGTTTCTCGATCATGCCTGGTTTGGCACGAGCAAGTCGGGTCAAGTTGTGGTCCTTAAAGACCTTCATATAATTTGATTTCTCTTTTGCCAACTCGTTATTTGCTAAGGTAAGCTTGTTCATTGCCTCACCTTGTTTCTTGGCGTTTTCTTCTGCTGCTTTGAGAGATGCTTGCGCAGTATTAACAGCAAGTTCTAATTGAACTTGATTTTCTTTGAGAGTGCGATTATTTGCTTCGAGTTGAACCACTTCTGATTCAAGATTTGAGACTGTTACTGAGTGGTAGGCGTACCCACCACCCAGTGCTAACAGGCATAAAAGAATAACATAATGCATAATATAAAATTCCTAATTCGACTATTCTTTGTCCCAGACAGATCTAGACTTTCCAGAGCGAATCTTATCTTGTTCACCATCGTAATTTTTAATTTTAGTTGTTTTCATAACTGTACGGGTTTTACCATCAACACCAGTTACATTAACTCCTCTTTTAGTAGCAGCAATAGTAGTTTCTTTAAATGGCTTGCGTTTATTTAATCTAGGAGCTTTTTGTATTCCTTGAACAGGTTTATTTAGATTAGGATTAATTGGTGTTTGTATACCAGTCCGAATAACTCGTTCTTGTACGTCTTCTTCTTCATGAAGAGAACCCATAAATTTATCAATTTGCTTAGTATTACCTATCACTGTTATAGTAGATAAACCGGGTTTAGAACCTTTTTCTATTTTAGTTTTGAGCTTATGCTTTTTAGCTGCAGCTACAACAATTTTTGAACGCTTGGCGTTCAAGTCTGGCAATTCAAAATTGTCTTCGACAAGAGCGCCAAGAATAGCTTCGTTGATAATTTGTTTGAAATTCATATTAGAAAGAAATTACTTTTTAGCGGCTTTCTTAGCATCTTTTTCACGTCGAGCGGCTTTAGTTAAGATAGCTTCGTCAGTCTTATCTTCGCCGTCATCGTCGTCGTCATCATCGTCATCATCGTCGTCAGACTTATCAGACTTACCGCTACCATCGCACTTAGAACAATCTACTTTGTTACCATCTTCATCTTCATGATAACCGACGCCTTCGCAATGAGAGCATTCCTCGTCATCGCTCTCATCGCTAGCCTCGTGCTTATTCATTTTCTTATATTTTTCTTCAAGAGCAGCTTGAATACGCTCACTCATTTCTTCAGCAAAAGCATCTTGAAGCCCTAAAGGATTATTTTCAACTGCTGTTTCAATAATTTTTTTGATAGACATTTGGTCTCTCCTAACTTTAAATTAAACAATCTATTCGTTTATTTATATTTTAAATTGCTTCCATGCGCTTCATTAATCTTTCAGCGCGATTAGTTACTTGTGTATACCACAACGAATCTCTACCTTCAATAGCAGCTGTTTTCCAATCATGCTTAATAACGGCAGCGTTGAATTTACGAAACTTAGATAATCTTGTTCTACCCATGTTGAACATCATATTCACAAGAATTTCTTGACATTCGACAGGAAGTACGTCCCATCCTTTTTCTGTATAGAGAATTTGACATTCAGAAATAGCAACGTTTAAATCTTTTTGAAATGCATCTTCAACTCTTTCTTCTGATACTCTTGTACCGATTTCTTCACCGTACTCTGGATCAGTTTCTAAAATAAGATGGCCAACACCGAACGTAGGCAAGTCAAGATGATCGAGATAGATTTTATATTCTACACCTTCATCTTCTCTAAGTTGATTAAATACTCTTTTGCGTGCATCAAGATCCATTTTTATAACTCCTAAAGTAAAATTATCTATTTTTAATCCTTATCATAAGGTTTGTGATCTGGTTGTTCGTGGATGTTAAAGTGGTGTAGACGATATCCATCTTTTGTTAAATGAGATTTGATATGTTTAAGTTTAGTACCGGCCGGAATTACAGTTTCTTTTTCTCCACCGCCGGTGCCTGGGTGTTTACCATCCACATAAACACCTTTATGTTTTTTCTTAGCATGGATTACGACTATGTCCCCACCTTCCCCAGCAAAGTCTGCTGCAACCGAATGATCGTGAGAAGTTGATAAGTGAGCTGGACTGTGAATGATTCCATTTTTAGATTTTTTAGCTGCATGTTCAAAGTCGTGTCCCGTCCCATGATAAAGAGCGATGTTTTTACCAAGCGGCTTAGAATGTTTTAAAATTGTATGATGAACGTGTGCTTCTGTTCTGCGATCCTCTTCTTCATGCTCATCGCCATTTCTTTTATGCGATTTTGCAGCATTCCTATCATAACGATGATCAGCTTTACGACCCATTTTATGATCACGAATCAAATTTTGATTCATATTTACAGAATTTTCTTTAAAATGGTGTATTGATTTAGATTCATGAGAATCTTTATGAGCATCTTCAGAATGCTTTGTTAAATATTTGTGATTCTCATTTACACTATCTTTGTTATGCTCTGCAGCATGGTCAGACAAAGTCTTTTCATGATCTGGCTTACCCTTACCAAAAAACTTTTTAAGAAGACTTTCGTTTATTTTCTTTTTTTTTCTTGGACGCTTATTGCTAGTGTCGTGATCAATACTTATAGTGCCATCTTTATTTTTATAAAAACCCTTTGGCGCTTCTTGATCATCGATATCCTTTTTAAAACCTTTCATTTTAAGAGAAGCTTCTTTAAAAGTCAACATTTGAGCATCTTTTTTATTTTTATCTTTATATTTTTTAGCAACCTTTTTAGTGATCCCGGGTTCACCGTCTGGTCCAACTCCTAAGCCAGCAATTGCACCAGATCCTACCGCCATAGATTCTTCTTCAAAAGATTCATCAAGAAGAATGGTCTGATAATATTCTAAAAAGCTTTCCATACATTCTTCTATTTTATCATCTAAAACGTCTTCTGTCAATACATTTTCATCTAATTCTTTAAATTCTCTAATAAGAAAAAGTGCAGCAGCATACGTAGCAAGCTTAGTTTGCCCACCGGGAACTTTTGCTAAAAGTTTTTTAATATTGAGAATCATTAAGTCAAAAAGACCAAACGCTTTTCTTTCATCACCACGTGTAAGATCCTTTCTTTTTCTAAGAACCTTACCTTGGTCGTCGATAATACCTAACTCGTAAGCGTCCCAATCCTTGAAAGGTTTGACTAGCTTACGAATGAATTGGTATACTAGAAATAAATCAACGACCACTTTATATTTCCTTTAATGTATTTGTAATCCTACTATCTGGTACTATACTATCTTTTGAAATTTGATAAGTATCATACATTATAATATTTGGCATATAATTTAAGTATTCTACAAACGGTTTTAAATATTCATGATATTCTTTTAATTTCATGAATAACATATTTGTAGCACTCTCGCCAAATACGTTATATATCACAATTAAGTGATTCAAAATCAACCTTTCTTTTAAATCTCCATCTTGTCGATATCGACCAAAAAGCTTACGCAAATATTGAAATCTTTTCATATCTTCCTCGAACTCTGACATTTCAGAGCAATGAGGATTATCATAGTGTTTCATTGCATAAAGTAGAAAGGTTGATTCTGTCAACTGCATCATATAATACCACGATTCAAGAAGATTTTAAATTAGCTATCAGCTACTGTAGCATCTTCAACCGCAGTATCACCAGTAAGACCAGCATCTCCAGCGCCACCGTCTGTAGTAGGTGTAGCAGCACCTGCAGTACGCTTCATAGCTACTAAGACTTCAACCCTTTTACGACCAGCGCCATACTCTTCGTACTTAACCCATCCAGGCGTAACCAAACCCTTGGCTCGGTTTGCAGGAACTGCTGCTTCGTCAATGTCGATAAAAAAGACATCATCTGGTGTAATTTGAATTGTGTCTTCACCACCACCTAAACCAGTAAGCGGAATTTCAGTTCCGGCGGCCGCGTCTGCTGCGTCTGCTGCAAGCTGAAATTTATTTTGATCAACTCGAATAACATGGTACAAAAGTCCATTAGTTAAACCAGTGATTGCACCGGCGCCAGCAGTGTAAGTAACTCGATCGCCAGTAGCAAGGCCGTGGTCTGGAACGACAATCTCGTCGTCTGCCAACACTACGACTGCTGCATCAGTTGCATCAAATGAAACTGACGGCGTCTCAAACTTGGGCGCATCTGCAAGAGTATCTGTATCTCCCCACTGTGCCATTTTACTTCTCCTTGAGTATTAAAACTTAATTTTATTTATTTTTTTGTATTTGGCTTTCTTGGTGCTCTAGGCTTTTTAGCTTTCGATTCAGCCGATACCTTAGTACCTTTTGCCTTAGCCGTATCTTTTTTAGGTGCGGCTTTTCTTTTAGGCGCTGGCTTTTTAGCCGGCTCTTTATTTTCAATAACATTTTCTACAACAGGCGCTGGCTCGCCACCAAACAGTTTTTTCAACCACCCAAACATAATAATCTCCTCATGATTATTTTAAATTAATAGCTTTTAGAAGCTTTCAAAGATTTTTTACTACCACAACTACTTTCATCTTTTTGTTCAGCTTCCCTTGCTTTCCTTGCTTTATCTTTCATAGCCATCGTTCGGTTGATCTGCTTGAATATTGCGCTTGTCTTTGCTCTTACTCGAGCAGCCCTGAGCTCATCTTCAGTAGGCTTAGGAGGTATACCTCTTGCTCTATCAATTGCCGTTTTCGCTTTACTGGCAATATCTGACATTATGCCTTCTTTCATATTTGCCTTTTGTTTAGCAATTGCTGCACGCCTTTTTTTAAGATACTGATCAGAAGAATCAGAATCGCCATCATTATCAATGTCATCATCTTCTTTACCGACTGGATCCATTTTTTCTTCTAAAGCTTTTAAAAATACGTCATCAATAATTTCGATGAGATCTGATGTCTTTTCCATTAAAAACTCCTCTTAATGTATAATTTATAGATTGTTTCTTATTTATTCGTTCGTGTTATTCTAACTAATAGATCGTTTTTGCCTTTGATTAAACGATGATATTCATAAGCTTTAATATTAAATTCAGACCCACGCTTTAAAACGAAAGGAAGGCAATCTTCAAATTGAAAACACCAACCATCTCCATCTAAAACTTTTATTTTTCTATCTTCTTCGTCTCTATGCCAAACAAAACTTTCAGAGGGAGCCCAGGCTAAAAATAATCTGCAATCAGCAGAATCGTAATATGGGGTTACCAAAAATAGTTTCCTCCACCTGAAAGACCGAGTTGCTTAGCATATTTAGGAAGGCGGCAAGCCCAATATCCAGGTGACATTTTATCTGTTTTAGTATCGCAATTGTGTCTTGCTGCAAAATTACGAGCTGCATCTCTATCATTAATCTTAGAAGTCAACCCACCTTTTTCATCACCAAATTGAATCTTTTTTACATTACCTGTAGTAGGATTTTTAACATACACAACATACTTTTTGTTACCACTTGATCTTTTAGGTGAGTTTAATTCTGGATCACCTTCTTCTTCAAGCTCGATAAGTGGCATTTCTAAAGGAACAGTAACTCCTTCGTATAAACCAAACTCTTGCGGATCTACAAAGCCTTTAAACGATTTCACTTTTCGCGCCTTTTAAGTGATTTAAGAGCGCGTTGAAGACCGCGGTTTCTTTTATCTTGGCGGCTTGCTGCATCAGGATCACCGTCGTATCTAGATGAGTCCCTAGAAGCATTGGCAGCATCAGCTGCTGATTTGTAGAAGTACTGTTTCATTTTATCAGTTGAAAGTTCCGCAACAACTTCTTCCTTCTGACTTGTTTGGCTTTTCATATAATCGCGAGCTGAATCGATGTAATCTGTAGCTTTTGTAATTTTACCTTGAACCCATTCAGGAAGATTATCATCATCGCCAAACATATCGTGCAATTCTTTAGCTGCGTCAAGCATAGTCTTGAGTTGACCTTTAGCCATACCACCTTCTTGATCGTATTCGCCTTTATCTTTAACTTGATTTAAACTTTCTTTAAAAGTTTTCATTTTTTTAGCTACCTTTTTTATTAATACTTAAGATCCGAATTCGTGTCCTGCTACACGCTTCATTTGTTTTGTGAACTCTTTGAAGCCAGGCCTATCTTTATATAACTTAATAGAAATCTCGGGTCTTTCTTTGCCTTTAATGCGCCAGTTGTAGCCCTTCTCTTTATGATCAGGGCTAGTGGTTTTTACAACCCGGCGTTTAAACCCAGCTTCCCAAGTCTCAGACTTTTTTTCTTCAATCTCGTTTTCTTCAGGTACACAATTAGGGACTATCTTTTTCCCTTTCTTTTTCATACCAACTTGTTTATAGCCATCCCAACAAGCTTCTATAAATTCTTTAAATGGTTTCATGAGATTTCTACAATATTAATAATTGCTTCTGAAGTATAAAACGTAAACAATTGTTCACTATTTAATTGTATATATACGTTGTTATTTATTGGTGTTGCGTTTTCAAATGTAAAAATACCTGACATTGAAACAACTATTGGATCTGTATTATCAACTGCACCACTACCTGGATAAACACACGTTCCTTTTGCTACATTACCGCTACTGCCCACAATTGAAAATGATTGTATTGCTGCAGAAGTTGTAGTGTTAACAATTTCAACATCTGCAGAAATGTAATATCTTTTTCCTTGCTCAAACCCACTAAACACGCCGTTTGTTTGAGTAATACTAGTTAAGTCAGAATTATAATCTGCTGACGATGGGCTTAGATTTCCAAGTGCTCCAACACCGCTATTTGGAAATTCGACTTGATTCCAAATGCCATAGCCGACGCCTAAAGTATCTGAATTTGCAATTGGGGCTGGGCCGGGTGAGGCACCTTCGTTATAAAAATAAAAGCGTACATGGGGATTTCGATATTCCCAACTAAATTGTCCAACACCATCAGTAACAACAACTTGACCTTTTGATCCATCAGTTGTTGGCCAAGCTGTATCCTTAAGGGTGATAACATCTCCAGCAACAGATAAAATTGTATTTGCTGAAGTGTTCTGAACATTTAAACTAATTGTTCCGACTGGGTCTTGTCGAATAATTACACCTGAGCTTGAACCACTATTTTTAAGTATAAAGTCTCTAGTATCTAAGTCACCGCCCAATTTTGGGGCCGTATCATCTTCGACTGCTTCCAATACTGTACCAGATCCAGCAATATTAGATAAGAGTGCAATAGTACCTGGACCAGAAGGAATAGTCAAGCCGTTTAGTGTACCAAAGTTGGTTTCGCTTGCAGTGATAGTAGAATCTATTTCTACATTACTTGTAAAATATATTGGATCTAAATCATTAAGAGATTCGAGAGTATTAATTTTAATGCCACCGGCAAAGGTAGCTTCAAGAGATGCTGTTTGATCAACTTGTAAAACTTGATTTAGAGTAGGAGTCGATCCACCAATACCTTGCTCAAGACCGGCACCATATGGTGTATCACCATCTGAAATCCGCAATTCGCCGTATTCGGGGTCATAAAAAATATCACCTTTTCTTCCGATATATTCGTAAGGGTTTGTAGCCCCCATTTTATCTACAGATATTTTAAAAGTACTAGGCATTTTTAGTCCTAGGTTCCGTCTATGTTAATCCAAGCGCCTGAGTCTGGATCGTAAAAAATGTCTCCATCTCTACCGATATAAGTTGCAGGGTCTGTTGCACCTATTTTGTCAGCATAGAGTTTAAATGTTGAAGCCATTTATTTTTCTCCTGGCGTATCTTTTTTATACTTCCTAACTAATTTATTTGTACCCCATTCGCCAGCGCCACCTTCTTCATTAGTTACAACAACCTTAGAGTCTACTCCTTTTTTCTGAAGAGTTTTTAATATTGCTTGCGCGTGTCTTTCGTTGTCGGCTTTTTTCCAAGGCTTACCATTAATATGAACAGTATGTGTTTGCTTTGATCGTGGACGGTATGATGTACGTGATGTACGGCGGCGACCAAACCTAAGTTCATCTGGCTCATTACGTAATTCATATTCAATTTCACGCCTTTTAAAATCACTAATTTCGTTAGTTGTTGACTCAATGCTTACTTCTTCTTTGCGAACTTTAGCAGCTAAATCTTTGTCTGCCTTACCCCATGTACCGGATGATTTAGTTGCAAAACTATTGACGCGAGCTAAGCCCCATTGTGCCGGAGTCGTGCCTGGTCTATGACCAGTTTTCCATGCAGCAACACCACGATCAAAAACTTGTTTAAGAATAGAATAAGAAATACCAGTCTTTTCTGCTTTATTTTGCAACGCAGCTTTAGGATTACTTTCGAAGATAAAATCTACTTGTTCTATTAGATCATTTAATTCTTCGTGCACCTGCGATGCTGGAACATTTTTCCACTTTTTAAATTGAGAGAAACGACCATCGAATTTTACTTGATTTTCTTTTGTTAGCGCCTGATGAGGTCTCTTTAACTGAGTTTCTTCTTGTTTACGCTTAGATTCGACTTTCTTATCTAATGGTGTTTTTGCTTCGCCAAACATCTTCGCAAAAGTTTTTGTATGTTTAGATGTTTTAGTTTTTGCAGTAGCATCACCGGGTGCCGGCTTATAAGCGGCTGGATTGTTATCTGACATTTTAGCTTGCTTGTCGAATTGCGCTTGCCTTTTTGATTGTGTAGATTTAGACAATCCTTTATGATAAGATTTATTAAGGTTTTCTTCACTAACGTGTTTACCTCTACCATGTTTAACAAGGTACTTGCCGGAAGGATCTTTGTGAACAACGCCATTATGTTTTTTGGCATGGCTGTATGCGGTGTCTTTATCGAACGTTCCAGCGTTACGATAGTCGCGACCCTTTTCGCCTTTGGCGCCAAGGTATCCTTCTTGCGTAATAATCTCTCTAACGCTTTCTTTTTTCTCTTTGTTTCCATCCAATTTGTCTTTAGCTTTTTTAGCAGTATATGCTGCGGCAGCAGCAGGGATTGCGGCTGCGGCCGCAGCCTGACCAACGGCACCAGCAGCACCAACTGCTACTCTTTTCGCCACTTTCTTTGCGACAGCTTTGGTTGCTTTCTTGGCAAGATATCTTCCGGCTGTTTTAGCTACACCGCGTGCAGCCAAACCAACTAGAGGTGCCGCGAGCGGGATGGCTTCATTAACTTTTTCTTCGCGAACCATTCGCCTTTGCATTCTTTCTTTCTCAGCCTGCTTAACTTGAGGAAGTAATCTTTTAGCAAGACGATCTATTAAACCTTTTTTAGTTTTTGCTTTGTCGTCTATTTTCATTTTTTGATCAATAGACAATGTATTATAATCTCTTTTTCCAGCAACGATATGCTTAACTTTGAGAAGAGCTTTTTTGTGAGCTCTCATTTTTAATCGGCCAATGTCAGCCTTTTTTCTCATCATAATTTTTCTTCTCATAGCAATTCTTTTTGCTAATCTTTTCATGAGTAGACCACGCTTTCTTCGAGCAGCTCTACTTAATGCTTCATCGAGATTTTCTTCGGTCATTTTATTTTGATCTCGAGTTGCAAGAATTCTTGCTCGATCGAGCATACGATCATGTTTAGCTTTATCTGAAGCTTTTTCTCTTTCAATAGCTGATTTAGCACGATTCACGTGATCAGTTGCTTCTCTAATACCCATTCCTTTACGTGTTAGAGTATATAATGCTTTACTAGATTTTTGATTAATAGCAAGCTTATTTGGTAAGCCCATTAAAAAGTTTGATATTTTACCGTCTTTAGCAAGCTCTCTCATTTTAGAAGCAGACATACCATCGACACCTTCTGAGTCTGGATCTCTCTCCCCGGCAGTTACTGTTTGGATTGATTTAAAATTATATTCTTTACCATTATACTTGTTGGCAAGTGTATCAAATTCTTTAACGCGATCAGAACCCACGACAATGGTGACATCTGTATATGCTGAGTCAAGTTCTTTGAGTACTTCGATGATATTTCTAGCAGAAGATTTTTTAACAACATCACCGAATGCTTTCTGAGCCCAAATTAATTTGTCTTTGTAAGATAAAGGATTTTTTTTAGCATCTTGACTGTGAGAAAGATAAATTGCTGCTTCTCCACCTACCCTTTTAGCAGTCTTATTTAATGCCCTTACTAATTTTTCGTGGCCGGTGGTAGGTGGATTCATGCGACCGAAAGTGATAACAATTTTTTTATCGCCGTTAACTGCTTCGCTTTTAACTTTTTGAACCTTTTCTTTACTAGCGCCAGCGCCCGATTCTTTATTTTTTTCAGCATCACTATCACTAGTGTTTGGTTCGAGTTCTATGTATTTCTCTGGATCGATTTCTGTAAAAGCAACTTTCTTTTTTCCGCCGTCAATCGTTTTGCTATCAGAATCAAAAGATTTGAACTTTTTGAGTTTTTTTCTATCTTTTTTCTTGTCGTTTGAATTGTTTGAAGCATCATCAACATCTACTTCAGCGTCGGTTTCAACGTCTTTATCTAATTTAGGCATTTGAAAACTCTATCTTATTGAGCAATAAAATCTATTTATAATTCTCTTTGAATGAACGGATAAAATCATAATTCAAAGTAGAAGATCCTTCATTCCAAATAGTAGAATCTCTAACATAGCCCAAAGCTACATTTGGATTAGCTAACACGAGAGGCAATTGGCATTTTCTTTGATGTCTAAGGAAATAAGCATTATCAATACAACCAAGCAATCCCACATCTTCAATTTCATCAACTAAAAACTGCGCTGTCTTTTTTGTAATTGCATAGGCATGGGCACCTTCGTGGCCATTTATACTTAACCACTCTTTAGCATTGCCGGCTTTGACATGATTATATTTTTCTGGATCTGGAATTTTATAGCCCAAAACTGCTATTTTATAGTCAGGTACTTCTAATTCTAAAGGATGCAGCATAATTGCATCGTGTTCTAAAATAACAACAGCTTCATCTGGACCTTGGGCTATTCTTTTCCACATCGCTCCATGACCGGCAGAAGCACATTCTGCTTTATGACCGGGCAACGGATTTAATAAAAAGGTTGGTTGATGCGGTTCTAAAATGGGCCAACGCATTTTTACACCTGTTAAGCTCCACGCGTCTCTTCCGGTCATATGAGAATAGCCGTCGAAATAGCTCCAAGCTAATCCTACCTTGTCGCAAGACTCGGCTGCACCTTGGGCGTACTCTATAGATTTAGGTTCATTAATTCTTAGAATAAAAGCCTTCGACACTTTGTGCGTATTGTTGCTCATATTTGGCTACCTTAATTTTTGAATATAGGTCAAAATCTTCTCTGAAGTGATTGGCCATTTTTTGTACAGTTGGTCTATCGAACTCAAATTCTGCATTTCTTTCTGTTCTAAACTCAGATTTAAAGTTCGGTAATTTTTCTACTATATCTATATTTAAACTACGAACGAACTCGGCCAATTCATCATTTAAATTTTCATACAACCAAAACTTGCCTTTATAACTGTCTTGAAATCTGAGCATGTCGTATTGGAGAATTCTTGAATTAGGTTCATTTGTAAAACAACCAAATTGATCTACATAAGAGTTATAATGTTCAAGAGTGCCGGGACCAGTATGACCTCTCCATTTTTTAAAGAAATAATAAAAACTTTTTTGTCGATCAATAGGATCTCTCAAAACGGCAAATATATTCCAATGCCTAATGTGGTCAAGATTAATTAAACCATCTTTATACAATTCTTCGAGTGTTACATGATATATCTTAAAGTTTTTTTGATATTTGAACATTATTGCTTGAGGAAGATTGCCTTGAAATTTAGTATCTTCGATTGGGCCAATAATCGCGTTTGGATCATGCGGCATGACGTTTTTACGAAAAAATTCCATCATGCTACTACTGGCAGTTTTAGGTGTCCTCAAAAAAATAAATTTGTATCTTGGTGATATAAACACTATTGTCCCTCATTATATTGTTTAGTCCATGGCATTCCAGTAGAACCCCAATGGTGCTCAGCGTATACTTTATCTGGTCCATTATAATATTCAGCTCCGCGCGCATAATATTGTGGGATAAAGTAATGGGATGGCCAAATCCTTAAATCGTCTCTATCAACATAACGTGATAGGTATTTGTTACCAGTAGACATATAAGGTTCTGGCATTAGTTGTCCAGGATATAATTTATGAAGATCGTCAATAATATCTTCAAGTAATTTGTTTCCAGGATTTGCTGCCATAATTGGCTGCACAAAGTTTTTATAGTTAGGATCTGTATGCTTGCTATTTTCAAAACAAGTATAAGCAAAGTTATCAGGAGAATCAAAAAGTTCTTCACAATTATTTAAACAAACCATATCTGCTTCAGGCCAAAAGCCACCTTCTTCATATATCAATTCATAACGAATTAAATCAGAAACTCCACACCACTTACGAGTATAATAATAACGATCAATAAGTTTTTGATTTCTAAATGTTCTTTGCTTAAGCATATCATCTGTAAAGATTTTATACTCCCAGTCTGGATGTTTATCTTTCCAGGTATTCATCCATTGAAGAGGCGGTTGATAAGGACCTATCCAAATTTGAGTAATTTTTTTTTCAATCATTGTATTAAATTCCACCTTTTATTATCATCACATAATTTCAATACACTATCTCTTTCAACAAACCAATCGTGTTTAAAAAAACAAAGTCTTTTACCCTCTTCTGTCATTTCAATTTTTTCTTTTGGAGAACTAAATGTAGGTGTTTCTTTAAAATCAAAACCGTAAATATTTACTGATTGCACTTGATCACGATTTTTTCTTTTAATATTTTTATTAAATGCGTCGAGTATGTGTAATACTGTTACACCAGTAGATGGGTTTCTAAATTTTCGCCAAAGGAGCGCTTTTAAATCCCTTTCATTAGCATATTTTTCATTGTATTCATGTTCAAATTCTTTTTTAGCAAGAGGATTTTGATATTTTAAAGGGGTGCCTTTTGGAAGCCAAAAAAAGCCTTTTGTCATTTTATTAAAGCCTAGACCTAAGTCTAAAACATTAACTTTAACACCATCATCTCCATTTAAAGTATCTACCATTTTTGGTGCAGCTATAGGCCCTGGCACTACGCCAGGATGATCTGCACCTATTCTACTAACCCAAAAGTGATAATTTTCGGTATCCCATACAGACCAAACATCTATTTTAGATCCAACAGCTGACTTTAAATCATATTCTTCATTATCATACCTTTCATCTCCAACAAAAAAAATTCCTGAATGATTCATTCTAATCACGACATCGTGTGAATCTATTTCTTCACCATATGTTTTAGAATTAAGAGATTGCGCGTTTCCTACAACTGCAACCCTTTTTTCAGCTACTAATGCGTGAAATTCGGGTATCATTTTTATACCTTTTCTACCCACCAAACAAAATCGTCTGCTGTAGTATAAGTATCGCCAAACGCTTCCTTTACTGCTTGTTGTACAGTTGGAAAATGAATGTCGTGTCCAATGATTCTACCACCTTTCTTAATCTTAGGTGTCCAGTCCTTAATATCTCTTGAGCATCCTTCGTAACCATGATCAGCATCAATAAAAACAAAATCTAAGCTTTCGTCTTCAACTTGCTCAGCGGCTTTTGACGTGTAGTCTCGAATAAACGTTGTTCGATCTGGATGTTGAGCACAAAATTCCATGATATTAGAATAATATTTGTCATGATCCCAAGCATGGCCATTTTCGCCGGGAGTCCATTTTTCAGGTCCATTGTTTCCTGGTTGAGGAGCATATAAATCAACGCCGATCATATGCATATTTCGACACGTTTTAACTAAGTGCCTAAACGTATGTCCTTCCCAAGTACCGAGTTCAGCACCTTTAGTCCAGCCAAAAGATCTTGCCATTTTTTCAATTACTAACCATCTCCACATATCACCGCCGTCGTGCCCTCTGTCTCTTATACGTCCCATAATATAAACTCCATCTTATAGTTTATTCTATTTATTGATTATTCTTCGGTAACATTATTACTTAATAATCTTCCCGAAATAAGATCTGCTTTTTCTGATTGTATTACTTCAATACAAAGATTAGTAACTTCTATTTCTTTACGAATCCACCACATTTTTTGTTGCAATTTATCTAGCTCTGCTTGATAGTATTCTAACTCTTTTTCTTTCCGAATTTTTTGCTCAATAATATCGGTTAAGAGCAGAATATTATTAGCCATTTTATTACAGTAGTTCAGACCACGACAACGATGCTATACCTGTTTTATTACCAAGCGTCGAAGCCATAGCTATAGTTATAGTTTCTGATTCGACTGAGGCAAAAGAATTTGTAGTGAATTTTCTTTTTAATTGATAACCTACATCTCTATCGAATAAAACGGGAACGCTAGTACCAGATAGAATAGTAGCAGAATAAATGATATCGTCTTTTGTAAAAGACATGTCCGTGGCATCCTCATCGACTTCAACTGCGGAATATAATTCACCTTGATCTGCAAATGTAGCACCGGTAAGTGTGGCATTTCTCACTATCAAAAGAAATACAGTTGTGTTATCAGTGGTAGCAGCCTGGATTCCTCTCAATTTCACAGCAGATTGTTTTGCTACATCTTTCAATCGCATTGTTAAAATTGGGAAAAATGTATTTGCGGCTCCTATATTATTGCCAGACGAATCGATTTCGACAGCTGGTGCACTAGATGTATAATCTAATTTATTGATTACAGTATGAACTTGACCAACCTCTTCATACTCACCTTCAGAAATAACTGATGTAGAAGATAGATAAAAATAAGCACCACTACCTGCATAGGTTGGACTAGCAATTAATTCAGCACTTAGGGGAAGAAATGGAGTTTTGATCCAGGTACCAACGGTATTATTGGCATTATTAACTGTATGGATAACATGAAATTCGCCATCGATAACATAACCAAACCTAATACTACCAGTTCCGTACCACTCGTATTCGACACCGAGTAATTGTTGTGCAAGTGGATTAGCAGTAATTTGAGATCTGCCGTCACCTTCAAGGGTATCACCATTCCATTCTCCAGCATTTCTACCTACTCGAACGGTCTCGACACCATTCTTTTTAACTACAAGGAAGTAATCTCCAGTACCGTCATCTTCAAAATAGAATCCGTTATTTGCATCATACATACCTATTCTTCGAGTGATTCCTACTTCTGGTAAGTCGAATCGACATGCCATAGTTACAAATTGCTCTTTACCAGGCACATAAGGAATAATAGTAGCGGTTTCTCTTCGTATCGAATCATTTGCAGCAATAACATGAAGTACGGCAGTATTTTCTATGATACTATCAGCACCAGGGTTAAAAGGATCAAACGCTGCAGGATTAGCTGCATTATTTGCAATATATGATTCAGCAGTACCAGTCTTCTCTTCGAGCCAAGTCGGATCTCCAACAAGTGTATGAGAAAATGTATGATGGAATACTGTGTGGGGATTACTAACTCTTAAACGATTTTTAGAGGTGAACGAAGGTCGCCAGTCGGACTGGGCACCAAATTTATCTGCTAGATTAACGGTCTCAAATATCGAGGTGCCATTAGGCAAATATGATTGTGTCTGTTTATTCCATTGAGCCATTTATTTTTGCCATCCTTTAATATATTGATCTGAAAAATTAGCATTACTAAACTGAAGCCTATCAACTAGCTTAAGAGAATTTTGACCAAGATGATCAATAGCTACAAATCCTTCTTGACCCGTAATTTCATAACCATTGCGCGTCTTAAGAAATGTTTTCAATCCACCAACCTTTTCAAGCTTACGAACAATCATTAATTTAGCATCAACTAAATGATTATAAAGCGTAAATACTTTTTCTATTTCTCTTGCATTATTCTTTTTAAAATAAGTTAATGCTTGATTTCTGAGATCATCTTGTTTTTTCTTTCCTTTAGGTGTAGATCTTTTATCTGCTTGCTTATCATAGTAATCATTAACAAATACAATCAAACCCTTTACAAATGTTTTTACGTTTGTAATTCTTTGACCTTGTCTTACTAAACTATTAATATACGTATTCACTCTCATGTTTAATTCGGGATCAGCCAAGTCATTAAGCGCATTCTTTGGAATAGTTCTAAACAGAGAACCGGCTTGAGAAAGAATAGAAGTAAGAGCAGCGGTTTCTTCTTTTGTAAATGTGGCATTACCCGATTTATCTTCGAAGGTAGCGTCGACAGACCAAACAGAACTTACTTCTTTGAGGCCTGGTGTAATCGCCTTTCCAAAAGTTGCTGACATTGTTTCAAATGATTCTCCTCCGTATAGAGTGTGCCAGACCACACCGATTTTGGATCGCTTGATTCTCTTAGCGAGACTGCTATTTTCCGGTATCGCATAAACAATGGTATTAGGATGGAAAGTAATATACGATTCTCCATCAATCGTATCCGTAGATATATCTTCTTGCGTAAAGAGAAAATCACCTTGAATTACGCCTTTCTTAATGCCGAGCTTTGAAAATTCGGCAAGAGCAACTTTAAATTTAGCATTGAGTTCACCACTTAAATCATTGTCAATTTCAGAATTTGTTTTATAAATTTTTGGGTTCTTATTAAATACGCCTTTTTTTGCTATAAAGAATTTTCCATCAGATGGATCTATACCGGCAAAAATTGCCGGCGCTCCATCCCACTTCACACTAATGTTAACTGGGGCACGTGCGTTACCTGAGAGCATATCTCTAATAGCACGAAAGTAATTAATAACATTACGTGTACCAATTACTCCACCATCTATAACAGCATCTTCTGCATGAGTCATGTGAAGATTTTTACCGGTAGCCGCTTCTTCTAAATGCGTTTTAAACGTTTTCATTACCGGCTGCCTTAAGTGTTCTATCAGAATTTGTTTGTTTTGCTTTTTCTTTAAACTTTTTACTATCTACGTAATTTATTTTGATGCCTTGTTTTCTAATATGACTAGCAGATTTTATTTTTTGTTGTTTATGTGGAATTTGATCTTTTTGACTAACATTTTCTTCATCTCCGCCGTCAAGGCCTTTAAAACCACTATCTTTTTTAAAATGAGATATTGTTGCTGTATGCTTTTCTACTTTATCTTTATGTTTTTGATCAACATATAAATGCTTTTCGCCATTTTCATGATGGTGATATACCCAAGGTGTTTCTCTAGGAATAGCGTAAGCATGTCCTATAGTGTGTTTTTTATGAGTCGCATATACGCCAGTTATATGATTCCCGTCGTCGTCGTGGCCGTGAGATTGTTTGCCAGAGAATTTTTTAGGAGCGTCACCGTGATCTATTCTATAGTATCCTTCTTCGAGAAAGTTCTTAAACGTTTTCATATTTTTGTACTTGTTCCTACGATTTTAGCCTTAGGAAAAATACCGACACGAGCATTTTTTACTGTAACGCTAGCAGCCTTAGCATCACCTCTTCTAGCTTGATATCTAATAAAGTAATAAGCTTCAAATTCACCTTTAGGAAAATCTCCATTGGTTCCTTTGTGACTAGAAATAATTTCATAAGGACCTTCACCAGAACCTTTCAAAGACATATTACCTAAGTGAAACTCATCGCAATTACTAATACTAGGTTTGCCACCGTATTCCGGTCCATATATTGAATCAAAAACCATTGATCTATCTTTTACTACTCTATAAAAACTTTGACCTGATTTAAGCCCATTAGGCGCTGCTTTGGCAACCGCTTTCATAAATGCCGCAACATCTCTGTTTCTATTATATCTTTTTGAAGACAATCCACCATATTGTTGATAGTCTTTAGCGCTCTTACCGGCTTTATGAGAAATATAAGCTTGAGGTTCTCCAATTGCATTTACAAGTGTAAAGTCAGACTTAGGATCTCTACCTTCAAATTTACCAGTAGTACTAGCCAAATGTGCAGCATCAACAATTCTTCCATTAATCTTTATCTTAATTTGTGGAAGATTTTCTTTTGCTAATATTGCTTCAAGCTTATTATTAAAATCAGACCTTGCCATTTCTTCGGCAGAAGTACCAGAACCAGCACCTTTACCTCCAAAAGAAGGAGTCTTTAAAAAATCTTTAGGAATCGAAAGCGAACCTTTATTTGTTTCAACTTCAAGTTTACCGCCCTTTAGAGGAAACTTGCCGTCATCAGCTTTCATAAACTCTGTTACTTTTTGAAGTTCGCTTTTATTGATAATAACTTCATCATGATCTACACCACCAAAAGGAATACCATCTTGAATTTTTTTAATAAAATTAAGAGGGCGATTTTCATCTTTACGTAAATCTGATATAGTTAATGTTCTAAAGGGAACTTTAGCTTCTGCCATAAAAGCTTTAAAGCGAATCATTTGTTTATCTCTTAAGCAATTTTAGTTATTTATAATCACTTAAAATCAAACTTGAGTTCTTTTACTCCATGAAATTTCTTTTTTCTATTACTATCTTGAAATCCAAACTCGGTGTTATCAAAAACAGGTTTGTCTTCTTCCTCTTTTGATTTTTTGGGTTTGTCAGTTGTAATACCTTCTTGAGCAGATTCTTCGAGATCATATATTTTCATTTTAGCTCGATCAATACCTACTAAAAATCTACGATAATAGCTCAAGTCACCCCAGCGATTTTTCAATTGTTTAAACATAAGTTGGCCAAGCTCATCGAGATATTCAGAAGTTACTAACCCAAAAATTGCATCGGCTGTATGCGTAATACCCATTGACTCAGAAGTATTCGTGAGATCAACATCAGAGTTGCCATAACCATCTCTATTGAATTGTGATGAAGTGACGATAGCGCAATTGAACTCCATTGCTAGACCCCGAACTTCTTCTGCAATTGACTTGACAAGAGTGTAGCTATTGGCTGCTGCAGCACCTTTTACTCTCGAGGATGCACAAATATTTAAGTAATCGACAAACACAACATCAGGAACAAAGTTTTTCTTCATCCTAAGTTCATTCAACAAATGTCGAAAGTGACCAACATGGGCTGAGCCAGTAGGATATTCTTTAATCACAAGCTTCCCAGGTGTTTTTGATTTGTATCGATTCATTCTCTTTTCGAGTACATCACGAGGAATTTCACCAACTTCATCTAAGGTAATATCCATTATATTAGCATCAATACGTCGAGCAACTTCTTCCTCAGCCAACTCCATAGTAACAAACAAAACGTTTTTACCGTGCATTAACATAGACGACGCCATGTGACATTTTACCAACGATTTACCACCACCGGTTGTTGCCAATAACACAGTCATTGACTTACGAGGTAGACCACCCTTTGTTATCTTGTTTAAGAGATCAATGTCGAATGGAATGCGCTCTTCTTTCTTATGATAATAATCGTAACGCTCGTCATAATCGTCTAAGAAATCATGACCAACGCTGCTGTCAAATGTAACACCAAGAGAATCAGACAAGAGTTTTGGAATTTCACCTTTATCTAAATTCTTTTCTTCTCCATCGAGAATTAAAATTGCTTTTCGTATTGAATTATATAAATCTTTATCTTGACAAAACTTTTCAGTTTCATCTATTAAAAATTGCGTGTTAGTGTCTGTATCGATTTTAAGATCAGACAGTTGTTCTTGTATAATCTTATAGCCGTCTTCATTGAGATCCTTTCTCTTTTCAATAGACAAACGCAGAGCCTCTATGGATGGAGGCTCTTTGTATTGTTCTACATATTGAGAAAACGTATTGAAGATTTTGCTAAGATTATTGTCTTCAAAGTAATCAGATTTGATGTAAGGAAATACCTTGCGGTAGTAATCCTCATTCAGAATCAGATTCGACAGTATCGTAGTCTCTATCATCATGTTCCTTATTAGATGTCGTCAGTTTAAATTTATTTTCAACGAATGTCTTGAACTTAGAATTTTCAACTAAAGCTTTAAAGAACTCATCATCTTTTTCGATGTCTTTTGCTCTTCGCTTTGTATCATCAATCTCACCCGTTTTTGGATCGACTATATTATACCATCCCGTACTGGCTTTTGTCAAATGGCCAGATTCAAGTGCTAAGTCAAATAAGCTAGACCACTTATCTATACCTGTGTCAAACATGACTCGGAATGGAAGCTTAGCTTTTTCCTTAACATAACGCGATTTTTCAATGTTAATCGTAAATTTAAATCCCGCCAAATCACTTCCATCTTTTTCTTGAGATTTACCAATGATAAAGATTTGATTAGCAGAATAGTATATACCAGTACCACCACTAACAATGTTCTTTGGAAACAAACCAATCTCTTGATAAATGTGATTGATTGCAACACAAGGAATATCTTTAGTAGTGAGTCTTGGCGTGACAATTCTAAAAAGTGACTTGAGTTGTTTAGCTCGTGACATGTCAGCAACTGACTTTTCATTCATAGCATCCTCAACTTCTTTCTTCGAAGCAAGATTACCAATTGAATCAATAAGTACAAAGACATGATCACCTTTTTCAAGTTCGTCTAGACGCTTTGTCATATCGAACTTAAGTTGTTCAACATCCTCAAGAGGAACGTGTAGAACTCGACTCGTATCAATATCATAACTCTCTAAATAATCTGGAGTAGCGCCGTACTCAGAATCATAAAGAATTGCAATACTGTCATCATACTTGTCAAGATACGCTTTCATACAATAGAGACCAAGAAGAGTCTTGAAACTCTTTGATTGTCCAGCCAATACTGTTAAGCCGGGAAGTAATCCACCATCGAGTGAACCACAGAAAGCGATATTTAAAATAGGCAAATCAGTTCGAATAGGATCTTTTTCTTTAAAAAAAGAAGAATCCGCAAGAATTGATGAACCTTTGACTGTACCAGCCTTAAGCATTTTATCCATTAAACTCATATTAATCTCCTGAATTCAAAAGTTTATATAACATATCTTCAAAGGCTTCGAGTTTTTCATAACGATTAGGCCAATAAATGTAATCTTTTTCAGGATTAGATTTAAGATTGGTGAGCAATGGAACAATTGCATTGTAAATTTGTTGAGCTTTAGTACCTTCCTCTTCAAGACGACGATAAAGGTTTACGTTTTGCTCATTTTTTTCACGAACAACTTCGAGCTCATCTTCTGATACAACCGAGAATCCAAAATCAAAGTCTAATGGATCATTAATAGTTGACATAGAAACCTCCTAGAAAGAGAAATAGGGATGACTCACGCCATCCCTATGTTATAATTAACCTTTAGCGAGTTCCTTAAAGATTGACAAATCATCGTCATCATCGTCAATAGAAGGTGACTCACTAGTACTCTCTTGCATACTAGGAGCTTCAGCAGTTTTACCAAGTGAACTCAAGTCAAGTTCATTATCTTCATCATTTTCAAAGTTATCTTGACTGCGAGAAACCTCAGCTGATTCACCAAGTACTCGATAGAGCTTAGCTTTTAATTCAGCATAGGTCTTGAAGTTTTTAGGATCAAGCAACTCTTGAAGAGAGTGCTGTTGTTCCCAAATAGATTCAAGGTCGTCATCATCAGCAAGTTGTTCTGGTGGATCAAACTCAGACTTATCGTAATTAGGATATCCTTCAAACTGTCGAATTTTCAAACGAAAGTTTGCACCTTCCCAGAAATCGAAAGGATTAACGGGATTCTCATCTTCAAAAGATGGGTTCATCAAATCATTGAGCTTATCAAAGATTTTTTTGCCAAATGAGTACAAGAATACTTTACCTTCATTCTCAGGCTTGGCTGAATCTTTAATTACGTAAATGTTTGAAACATACTTGAGTCGTCTCTTTTGCTTACGTGCCTGATCTTTGTCGGAATCAATTCCAGAGTTCCATAGTTTAGAGTTAAACTCGGAAACAGGATCGTCTTGACCAAGTGTAGTCAAAGAGTTTTCGATATACCATTGACCAGTAGTAGGGCCTTGGAATCCATGATCCCAAATGCGAACAAACGGCATTTCTTCATTTTTAGGGGCAGGTAGGAAACGAATAATTGCAAACCCATTACCAGCTTTATCGCGAGTAGGTTTCCAAAACTTACCTTCGTTTGGATCTGAGTACGAGGACTTAGATGACATTTTATCAAGCTGAGAAGTCAACTTGTCGAGGGACTTATTGCGGTTTTTCTTAAGTGAGGCAAAATCTGTTTGTGCCATTGTATTTCTCCTTATATTGCGTAATATTGCATTTTATTTTCATAACGTAAATCGATCTTTAACGTATTGCTTAAAGCGTTTTTGATCGTATGTTAGAAAGGGTTTATACTTTCTAGCATATCTAATTATATCACGTGATACGATTTTGTCAACTATTTTTTGATCCCAATAATCAAAAATATTCGCATAGGCTGTAATAATAGAAAAAGTTTCAAGTGTAATCTTTCTTTCTACGTACAACCTCATGATGTAAGGATGTTGACCATCCACGGATATAAAGTTTTCCGAGTAATCATCTCGGAGTTTATTTAAATCAGACTTAAAGTTATGACTCAACGAATCAATTCTTTTTTTCCAATCTAAATAATTTTTTTCTCCCTCATCATCGAGTAATTGTCTAATCCATACATTTGGATTACGCAATACATTCGATAATATAAGTTCGAAACAATTTTCTTTTGATGCCAGTTTAGTAAAAAAGTAAGCATCATTTCTTGTTCTAAACGTCTCGATTGACGCTTTCACTTTACCATTATATTTATGATAATCGTATTGATCTGAACTAAAATGTTTTTTAAGTGCTAGATATTCTATATAAACATTATAACCCGGATCATTTAACGATGTCGGTGAGGTCCTTTTCATCTTTTTTTACCATTTTTAAACCGACGGCTTCTGATCTAATTTTTTCTTTAAGAATAGAAGACTTTTTTACTACATCTGCGACAGATTCAATTTCAAGATTATTTTTTTCTGCGTATGTAATAAGGGCGTCGATGTAAGGTACACCACTAGCAATCATTTCTGAAATTGCATGATGAATTTTTTCAGGTGTCATTGAAACTACCATGTCAAATGGATCCTCCCTTTCTTTCATTTAATTCCTTATTGAGTGGCTATTCTACCATAGTCAAGGACAAATGTCAACCGTTTATTTATCAATGCCGATTAAACATATCTTAAATATATAAGAAATCTTAATAAATTAAAGGAATCTTAATATGAAATACTTAATTCTTGCAATAGGTGTTTTGTGTATGCTTGCTGCGTGTTCAGTCAAGGCAGGACCATACGTAGAAATCAAATCTGAAGTAACATACAAAGATTTTGCTACTACTGATGCAGTCAATCATACTCGTTTCGGATACGAGAAAAAATCACTCACAGGCAGTAACGTGTACTTCGAAGCAGGGCACATGACGGGTGGTTCATCTTGGGAAGCAGGATACAAAACTCGTTTGTCCGATACCCTCACCATCAAAGGCAAACTCGAAGGCAAACGCGAACGAGGCACGGAAGCAAAGACTAAACTCGAAACAGAGATTCGATTTACTTGGTGAATTGCTAGTTGGATAGTTTGGTGCGAGAGTTTTTGTAAGTGGCCCTTCCCAGGCCCAAGGAACTCTCGCCAAACCTTGTATTCTATTTAAGATACCGCTATCACTAAAAACACTGGTACTACAAATAACGCCAGAGCTAATTGGCCAATTGCAATCATTTGATCTTTTTTAGAATCTTGAAAATTGTTGCTCATATACTTTTTCATTAAATTTAGTTATCTCCTACAGGTAAGGTGTGAAATTATAACCAGCCATGTGGCTGAACGGCATTAATTCTGGGTACATGATGGGACCCAAAAGCCCCATCACACAAGCACTTACTACCAAAAAGGCAAGCGCAGAATTTCTTAATTTAATTAGCATGTCTTATTCAGCCGCCTTAGGAGCAGTTACTGTGTAACCTGCCTTTTCCCATTGTTCGAGAGTACGACACACTCTTTTTTTCATAGGAAGACCAGCAGGTCCACGAACTTCGATACGTGCACAAAACTTTCCATCTTCGGTAAGTTTGGCTGTTTCTTGTACTGCTGGTTGAGGGCTTGCGCTTGTGGGCAGCGCGATTAAAAGACATACGAATGCAATAATTTTCTTCATTAGAAAACTCCTTAAATATTATACATGGGTTGGGCTCAGTGATTCAGCAAATCACGGTACATATATATAATGCTTTTTTCATAAGACCGTTAATATTGTGTAAAAAAGTTATAAAATATAGCTCAACTATTATATTCCATTTATGAATGGAAAGTATTGGTTCAATAAACACAAGTTATAGATGAGTATGAACCGTTTTTGATCACAATTCTTCGAAGAGAACATTATTGACGTAGTCGTTTTTATCTTCTTCTGATATACCCATCGATAAAATTGAGCGATGTAATTGTACGTTTTTCTTTTGATTATGGCAATACTTATTTTGAGCTGGTAAAAAATCTTGACCCATGTTTCGATAAACTTTTGAGGTAATCCCGTTCATATAGAACGAAACAGAAGTCAATCCTACTTTACAAAATTGTTCAAGCTCATTTTCATTATCAATTCCACCCGCCGCCACGATGTTTGGTGAAAAGATTTCAAGAGCCCACTCAGGAAGTTCTCTTTCTTTCTTCCAGCTCAGATTAGAAGTTAATCCTGCAAAGTATTCCATATAAGAATGATTCTCACTCGAAACCGGCGAGTAGTCCATAAACGACCCGCTAATTTTATTTGGTCCTGAGACAATATCAAATCCAAGGATAGGAAGATTCATCCAAGGTTGCGGAAACACATTAATGTGTAACAACCAAAGCTTTTTATTTCCTTCTGTTCCTGGTTCAATAATTTTTAAGTGAGCCTTTCTAATAGATTCAGATTTCCAAAACTTATCAGTCCAACCATCAAAATGTTTTGTCAGTTTTGGGTTTTCATAGCGAGCAAGATTTTGGTCGAAAATATTTTCGATTTCGTTAGATAGCAACCTTAGTCTATTCCAAATCACACTGTCCATAATATAAGTCTTTTTTTAAGCCAATTGTGCTATTGGTACAAACAATCCAAACATGATTACACCAATAATGACAATTTCTGCGGCTTGCATATTTTCTGTAGTATTAAGCTTATTTAAAATTTTATTCATTGCTTCCATTAATTGTATTTTTTTTCCTCCGCCGATCAGGCAGTCGTTATAGTTAATAGTCGTCATTGTAATCAGACTCGTTTTCGTATTCAGGATCTATGAAACTTGTGATTTCATCTAACCCATCTTCTAATCGCCAAAAATCTATTAGCTCATAGAATAATCTTTCAGCAAAGCTGAAACATATTTTGGCCTCTTTTACCATGTCATCATTTAAAAGTTCTCTGATACCAGCTATGAGATCAGAACGATTCTCGAATTCATACATCAAACCAGAACCGGGTACATTCTTTTTAATAATTTGTCCGCCATGCATATCTCCAAAATGCCGAACATATACGTGTGCAATCAAACTTTCATTATCCAGATGACTTAAATGTTCAACGTAATCGTCAACCGAAGGTAAAAAATCTGTAAGCTCTTTTAAACGATGTTCTGCTTCAAGCTCTTGCAAATCTTCCAGAATAAGAGAAGATCTAAAAACACCCTCTAACTTTAAAGGTAAATCAACAAGCGACTCGAGTGTTGAGTAAATAATGAGTTGTGAATGTAAATATTTTTGATAAAGCCTTGGATGTATATCTCCATCAATTAATATATTTGCGAACTCAGTTCTCTCAGCATTTTGATGGTGCTCCCAAGTCAATTCTTTAAGATTGTTAGACATACGCGAAATACCCCAAAAAAAAATAAGTGGGAC
>Ga0208767_1000072_pt1 | contig 59331 bp, 79 predicted proteins | sample VirMetDEL_Mar_21_FD_184514 | JGI IMG/M metagenome (GOLD analysis project Ga0208767, IMG submission 184514) | Aqueous microbial communities from the Delaware River and Bay under freshwater to marine salinity gradient to study organic matter... | ecosystem: Environmental > Aquatic > Marine >...
CGTTCCTAGATGAGTTGTCCGCTGGCTCTAGGGAAAGGCGTAACAGACAGCCTAGTGAAGCAGTGGGCACATTTAGCGCACCACAAACCGCATACACGCAAGAGATGTATGACGAGAACGTTGGTGGTTTCAGGAACGTAGTGGATCAAGACCCAAGCCAATACCCTGACATCAAGCCGTTCCCGGTCACGGACGTTGACCGTATGTATGCGTCTGAGCTTTCCAAGATGACTGGCGAGACAGTGACTCCTCAGGGTACAGATCCTAAGCTGGCAGCGCGTACTAGACAGTTGCAGCTAAACGAATACGGGGATCTGTTGCGTCAGCAATCCCAAGCAAGACGGGATGCAGAGGTGGCTGGCCCTGCTATTGGTGATACGCCTAAGGCTCAAATGAGAGCCATTATGGACAGGATAGCCGAAAGAAAACAAAACCCTACCTTGAGCGGAACCAAGCAAGAGATAATGGCTCGGCGCAGGGCAGAGCAGGAAGCTTTGGTTGACTCTGCATCGCCAAAGCCAGTCGCCACGAATGCTCAGGAAACTGACGCTAGCAGAGTCAAACCTGAGGATTTAACTCCTGACGCTCTCAGTGCAATCTTGGCTCCGAATGCCGCTGGTAACGCCCCGCAGCAAACCTTCAACCAACAGTTCGGCATAAACCTGACTGACTACACAGAGACAAAGGACAGAAACAGAGGTGGCGATGCAGGCACCAGTGTTCAAGGCACAGGGGCCACAGGCTTAAAGTCGAACTATGAAAAGATAGTCGAGCAGCAGATGAAGGCTGCTGGCGATGACATCTTTAATGCGTCAGATCTATACGGCGAAGCATTGGGCTTGGCTGATCTGATAGAAAATCAGAAGCGTCCAACGCTATCATACAAAGCCTTGGTAGATGAGTACGAAGCAGAGACTCAGAAGCAGTTAGCAGACATCAAGAGTGAGCGAGGTGCTCAGTCGTTGATTGCGTTAGGCGCAGGCATTGCTCGTGGCAAGTTGGGTGAAGGATTGTCTGAGGCAGGCAAGGTTGTTGCGGCATCCAACGCGCAGAAACGTGCAGTTGAAGCTAAGGATCGTGCAGCCAGACTCGGCCTGAAGAAATCAGAGATGGACGCGGCGTTTGCTTCTGAGATAGACAAGCAGAAGCGTGAGGTCGAGGCTCAGAAAGTTCGGATCGCTGGGCTGAAGGACTACAATGTCAGTCAAGCCGCAGCAGAAAAGACTGTTCTTGGAATGCAGGCCAACCTCCAAGAGTTCTTGCTCAAGGTTGATAAGGAAGAGGGTGACAGGCTTGATAGGGAAGCTCTTAACGAAAGGGCGGTTCTGCAATACGTCACGTCTGCTATGGATGATTTGATCTCAGACGGAATGACCCCAGATCAGAAGACAGACATAGCGGACTTCTTGATACAACAAGCAACATCAATGATGGGCGTTATATACAAAGGCCCAAAGTTTAGCCAGATTGGTAAGCCGCCTGCTAAGGATGGCGATTCCAAGTATCAAGTGGAGCGAGTGCCATAAATGCCTACATATCTGGTTACCGATCCTAAAGGGCGCAAGCTAAAGCTTACTGGTGATACGCCGCCTACAGATGCGGATCTAGATCGGATCTTTGCTCAGGAGTTTCCTGACGAGGCGCTGAATCAAGTCGCCGCGCAAGACGAAGACCCGCTAGCAGATGAGCGCACGGTTGGTGGTCAGACCTTTGAGTTCGGTAAAGCTATTGCTCGTGGGTTCGGTAACACCTTTGTCTCTGCTGGAGAGGGCGTTGGAGAGCTATCTGACGCCGCCACAAACCTCGCTGGATTCGAGGATGTCATAGACGATGGCGATGAGAACGCCCTTGTAGCGGCCTCACGCGAAGGCAGACAGGCAATAGACGAATACCTTGGGGCTGATGAGGCTTACCGAGACACATGGATCACCAAGTTCGGTGAAGGTATAGGTTCGTTTGCCACGTTCTTTACCCCAGCAGCAGCGTTACGTTTGGCAGGCTTGGCAGGCAAGGGCGCAAAGATTCTTGGGGCTGGTGCCACGGGAACCTTAGCTGTTGGCTCTGGTACGGGCACACAGATGCAGCAGGTAGAAGCTGCAAGAGCAAGAGGCATTGATGTCTCAGAAGATCAAGAAGACACCGCTGCTATTCTTAGCGGCGTTGTCGGACTCAGCGAACTAGCTGCTCCAACAAGACTACTCAAGAGGATTGACGCTGATGGAAACATCAAGCTGCCTAAGGGATACAGAGAAGTCTTAGGCTCTGCCCTGAGAACCGGCGGCGTCGAGGCTACTCAAGAAGTCTTGGCTAGTATCGCGCAGAATGCCATTGAGAAAGGCGTATACAACGAGGACGCCGAGTTACTTGGGCCAACACTATACGATGAGTTTACTGTTGGTGGCGCTGTTGGTGCCGGTGCAGACCTAGTTGTTAACGCTATTGCTGGTCGCAGAAACAAGGCCAACTATGACTCTGCTCTAGAAAAAGAGCAGGCAAAGATTAAGGAACGAGAAGACTTTATAGCGCAACAAGACGCTGATCTCTCCGCAGATCTCGACATGGAGCGCGGTGCCGCCCTGATAGATGAGATTGCCGCTGACATAGAAGCGCAGCAGCAGTTAGAAGGCCGACGAGACGTTGATATAGAGGCTGACGTATCTGCCGCAGCAAGAGACAGAGCATCAACTATAACGCCAAGAGGCACTGTTGATGAGACGGCCCTTGAGATATCACGCCAGATGGGACGAGCGTTCCCGTCAAAGAGAAATACCTTCTCAATACAAGACAACGGCGACAGCTTCTCTGTTGTTGATGCAGAGGGCTATGCATACAGCCAGCCAGTTGAGAGTCGTGGCGATGCCGCAGCACTAGCTGGTGCCCTCAATCGACAGGTGGAGTTGAGCAACGTATACGATGCTGGCGAAGCTGTAGTCGAATCATCCTCAAATTATTACGACGATCAGCAGAAGAAGACGCTAAGGCGATACAACATTGCTGCTAACGACCCTGAACAGATGACGTTCATTGGGCCATCTGTAGATGCTGCCGCAGAGACCACCGTTGACCGTGGGTTTTACGAGGGCGAAGACACAGTCTCTGTCATTCGTGATGTTGCAAATGGTGTGCGCCCAGAAGCTAGGATGACTGCATCGCAGCGGATCAATCGCAGGCGCATGGGGCAGGGGTTACCGCTATCAAACAACTTCACCCTAGAGGAAGTTAAAGAAGAGCTTAACGATAAGTTCCCTAACATAGTTGATACAAGACTCAACGGATTGGTTGAGACTGAGTCTTATCGCATAGAAGATCGCAGAAAGAAAAACGCTACGGTGCCTGACTATGTTGTAGTCAGCAGTGCAGGCGAAGTAATTCGCGGCAGGAAGCTGAACTATAAAGAGAAGCAAGAGTATCTTGAGACAGGCGCTGACAAGAAAAACATGCCTAGAATCAAGAGGTTCGGGCGCGATGCTGGAGAGGCTCAAGCTTTTGCTAATCAGCTAAATGCGAACACAGGCATTGGTCGAGTTGATGAGTCTGTATACCGAGACAAGTTCCCTGCGCGGCAGTTCTTGCAGAACATTCTAGATGCAAAGAACGTAATATCTCCTATCGACTCACCAGAGTTACAGTTCTTGGCTGAGAAGTTTGCCGGGGTTTCTCCCGGCACGGCTTTGAGCGATATGACTGATGGTGAATTTAAGATGTTCGCGCAGAAGATGCGCTCCCTCCCAAGGTTCGACAAGCCGACTAGACTCCCATTATTCAAGCTCAAGCCATACACGGGTGATCAATTTAGAAGGGCGGTAGCGGCACTCAAAGAAAACCCAGACATGGGGCCAATGCAGCTAGGCGATGCCATCGGTGATTTCCAGATTGACGGCGACGTATCCCCTACTGCACTCGACAGCCTGCTCGAAGACGCAAAGGCGCAGGGCATTACCAAGACAGAGCAAGAGCCTTTGCTATTGGAAGGCCCATCCATAGATCAGCGTCAAGACATAGAGATTCAGCAGTTTGAGTCTGCGTTAGCCAAGCAGATGCAGGGCTTGAGCGTAGGGGATGTGCCAGTAAACGTCTCACACGCCCTCAGGAACGTTGTGAGGGGCGCAGACGGTAACCTAGTGTATGGAATTAGGCCGATAAAAAGAGGCGAACAGATAGATCCAGAGCTTGTTGTAGGCGGGACTATGGGTTCGCAGCGGTTCGTCAGGGATGACGTTGTAGATCCTGATGCTCAAGAGGGTCAGGTTACTGAAGGGTACTACCACCCTGACATGAATCAGATTTTCTTGTCTGTTGATGCAGTGGCTAATGATCCCACGCTTACGGATCAGCAGGTAGAAGCTCGACTAGCTGATGTCCTGAATCACGAGATGATTCACGCCATGCGGATGATGGATCTATTCACAAAGACCGAGTGGACGATCCTTAGTAACAGGGCTGCGGTGCTAAAGAAGGGTAACCAAACATACACGGAGTGGGCTGCTAAAGAGTATGCCGAGTACAATCCAGTTCAGCAGATGGAAGAAGCTGTCGCTGAGATGGTGCGAGATCAACGAGCCAACCCTAGCTTGGTGTCAGGCAAGCCTGCCAACCTGCTGCGTCGATCTACACGCTTTATGTCAGCAATGAAGAATGCTCTTGATGGCTCTGGGTTCAGATCGTTTGAGGGCATCATTGATGACATCTCATCTGGTCGGGTTGGTTCTAGACCGAGAGATCAAGTCCGCACGTTACAACTTACCGAGCGAGAGGCTGGTGTATCCGCCACTGCTCCCAGTCAGGTGCTGCCTACAGCAGGCGCTGAAGATGATCCGTCAAGGGTTGGCAAGCAAGGCGGCCCAAGGATGGCTGACTTCATTGAACAGCCTGTCTTCTCAAGAGGGCGCGACATCAAGACCTCACAGGTCAGAGAGTTGATGGATTCATCGCCAATAACGCAGCAGTTCTTAGACCCAGAGAGGGTTGACTACCAGTTCAGAGACGCTGTAGACCCATCGTCACGATCAACCGTGACCATGATGACCCCGAATGAGTTTCTAAAGCTTGCAGCCACAGGCGTAGACCAATCTAAGACTGAGCGCGTTGATGCAATGGCTGCTGCGGGTCAGAAGTTTCAACCAAATTTCCTACAGTTCACCGCTAATGAGCGTGGCGCTGCCAGCATTACTGGGCACGAGGGCAGGCACCGAGCCAGATACTATGCCTCGCAAGGCTATGGCGACACGCTGATGCCAGTGACCTTGACATCTGCTGGTGGCACGGCTGGTGAGTTGAGATTTGGTGAGTCAGACGCAAGACCGAGCGCCCTATACAAAGAAGATGATAGGGCTTATGTAGGGCTGGTTAGCAAGGGCGTCACCGCCGGTCAGGTTGATCCGTCAGTTCTTGAGGAAGTGCAGCTACAGTTCCCTAAGACCATACCGTTTGACTTGTATGGTTTTACGGAAGACGGCATCCCGATGTTCGATTCGAGACCCGTTCTCAAGGACAGGGACTACACAGGGCCGGTGTTCTCTCGTAAAGCAAAGGGTCAGGTAAGCACACGGTTCCCAACTGCTGTGCGAAGGACAGAAGATCCGCTAGATGATCTGCTGGTCAACGACTATCAGGCGTTCACAGGCGACAAGCCAGTCTTCACAAAGAACATGGCGCTGATCAAGGACGCCAGCATATACCCAATCCTGCGAAAGGATCGCGCTCTTAGAACAGACGAGCAGAAAGCAGAGAGCTTTGTCGAGACAGTGAAGGACAACCTGCTGTACATCTACGACATGGTTGACCCATCTATCAGAGAAACATCCAAGCTCTGGTACGAGGGTGCAAACAAGCTAGCCCAACGAATGGCAGGCAAGCACAACATAAGCTTAGAGCAGGCTTCCGCCGTGCTAGCTAACCTATCGCCTCAGAAAGACTGGTACATGAATGCTTCTCTGGGTGAGCGCACCGCAGACATATTCTTTGAGCAGGCAAACACCCCGTTCAATGGCGAGATGATGGACACTGCAAAGCGGCTGTATCTCAAAGAGGGTGCGTCAGCTAAGTCTAGGGCGATATCATCCAAGATCCTGCCAGAGATAGATGGCAAGACCATCAATGAGATTCTTGCTGGCGATTCAGACAAGACTAACTTGCAGCTTGCGTACTACATCAGGACGTATGACGAGACATACAACAGCCGCGCCCACAGGATCATATCTCCTGACGGCACGATCATGGACTACGTCAAGACGGTCAAAGGCGAAGACGCTGGCGCTGGCTGGGGGTCTATGAACGAGATCGCCAAGGCTGTCGTTGCTTTGAGGTCAAACGACATCGACGTGATCTCCTCATCCTTGGGCACCCAGAACAAGGTTCGTAATTTCTACAACAACATCTTTGATCCACAGTCGGATCTTGGGTTTGTCACGATTGATACCCACGCTGTAGCGGCAGGGCTGTTGCAGCCTTTGAGCGGCAAGTCGGAGCCTGTCATACACAACTTCGGTGGTGGTGTGGTAGGTAAGACTGGCGCGTCAAGCTCTAAGATTACCGGGATCAATGGCACCTACTCCCTGTTTGAAGAGGCGTACCGCAGGGCGGCAGCGGAGCGTGGCGTATTAGCCAGAGAGATGCAGTCGATTACGTGGGAAGCTATCCGTGGGGTGTTCAGCCCAAGCTACAAGAACAACGAAGAAAACGTTAAGTTTGTGGATAACGTATGGCGACAATACAACAAACGACTGATAGACTTAGATAAAGCTAGGCAAGAGGTACTATTACATGCGTCAGCAGGACAAATCCCCAACCCAGACTGGGCCGATAGACCCCGTGATGCAGTACCTAAAGGCGAGCAACCTCCCACTTACGAGGACAACGTATCTTACGCTAGCGTATCCAGACCAGAAGCTGGAGGGCCAGCTTTCAGCCGAAGAAGAAGCGGAGCTTCCAGAGCAGATACAGATCTAGCTCGTAAGCGCATACCTGACGGACAGGTCAAGGCTACTGTCGAGGCTAACGCAGAGAAGGCGAAAGACTTTGCCTCTGGCTACGCTCCAAAGATAAACCCAAGCGCAGATCCATACGCACAGGCTGTCGCTGCTGATCCAGACAAAGGGCAGAAGCTGTCCCGTGAGCAGCAGATCATGTTCTCTCGTGGCAACGAGCCAGAGAGACCCGTCGATGTGCAGAGGACAATGGACAAGCTGGTTGCCAACCCAGCCAACATCACTCCCGGCGAGACATATCTAAACGTTCTTGAGCGTGGGCCGATACGCAACTTCATTACTGCCTTGAAGCAAGGAACGGTATTCCGGTACGCACAGTTTGAGGCGCTTGAGAAGACGCTTGATAGAGATGTCATGGCAAGCTCTGCTGCCCTGCCTGCGCTGATGGCAGCCGACAGATCTAATGCTATCGCTGGTGCTGCGATCAAGTACGGCAACGCCGTGTACAAGGATGGGCGTACCACGGTAGAGGACTTCAGCCACACCTTCTCAGCAGACTCAAGCAGGCCCGGAGAGACCGTGCAGTTCAGGGGACTGGCGGGAGTCATGGGTCTACTGTTCAACGACAAGGGTTCACTAGAGAAAGATGCCCAAGCTTATGCCATTGCAAGACGAGCAGAGGGGCTGCGTAAACGAGGGATAGATTCTCCCGGCACTCCAGAAGAACAGCTACAAATCATCCAGTATGTAGAGCGAAACCATCCAGAGATTAAGGACTGGTATGAGGTTTGGCAGGCATACAATGCAAAGACCATCCAGTTCATGCGAGACACAGGCGTTCTTGATGCAGAGATGGCAGAGATATGGGCTGCTCAGTCAGACTACGTGCCGTTCTATCGTCAAGCAGAGGGCAGGGATGTGCCCAATGCGCCCAATATGTTCGGCGGTCTGACCACAGCAGGCAGCTTCAAGGGGATAACAGGCACTGATACCGCGCTCAACGTACCGTTACTTGATGCAATCACGACCAACATGGCTGCCGCAATCAGCATGGGCATGAACAACGTGGCCCAGCAGCGAGTGGTACGGAATATGGTACGTTATGGCCTTGCTTACGAGTTGCCAAAGGGCAAGTCAGGTAAGGGTCTTAACGTTGTTACCTTCAGGGTTCAAGGCAAAGACAGGAAGTTCGTTATCGAAGACCCTCTTGTCTTTACGTCTCTGCAACCGATGGAAGGTGGTGCTGGCTACGACTTCCTCAACACCATCTTCGGCGTTCCTGCAAACATCTTGCGCGAAACTGTTACAAGGGCACCGCCGTTTGTTGCTGCTAACATGATGCGAGACACGCTGTCCGCGTATCAAACCTCTGGAGCAAGCTTTATTCCGATTGCGGACACTCTCGGGGCGTTTGCAAAAGATATGTCAGAGCTTGAGCGGTCTGGTGTTGTCGGCGGTTACGACTTCTCGAAAGATCCAGCCGACATCGGCAAGTTTATGACCAAGCAACTGCGAGATCAGGGCGCAATCAAGGATGACAGGGCCATCACAACGAAGTTGTTGATGAAAATCTGGGATGGTCTAGGTGATGTGACAACCAGATCGGACTTTGCCACCCGCAAGGCAGTCCATGATGATGTGCTTGCGCGTACAGGGGACAGGGCAGAGGCAGAGTTCCAAGCATTAGAAGTAATGAACTTTGGTCGCCGTGGCTCACACCCCGTGATGCGGCTATTGACTACGGCGGTGCCGTTCCTGAATGCAAGGATTCAAGGTCTGGATCTTCTGCTGAATGCAGCGACTGGAGTCAGAAGCTCGAACAAAGAGTTGAGCAGACGCAAAGCATTTGGTTCCTTCGTTGCACGAGCAGGCATCCTTGCTGGCGCTAGTGCAATGTACTACCTGCTGGTGAGCGATTCAGAGGACTACCAAGAGGCAACAGAAGAAGAGCGAGACAACAACTGGATCATCCCAATGCCGGGGGACATCCCTGCATTGAAATATCCGATCCCATTTGAAGTTGGCTTGCTGTTTAAGACCCTGCCAGAGCGCATGATGCGCGAGATGACCGGCGATACAACCGGCAGACAGACTCGTGAGTCACTGCAAAGGGCTATTGTTAGCACACTGGAAGTTCCTGTGACGGGGCCACAGATAGTTGCACCGTTGATTGAGACAATAGCAAACTACAATGGCTTCACTGGCAGAGCTATTGTTCCTCAATACATGAGCAGCAGTTTAGCTGGAGAAGCTCAGGTTCTTAGCAGCACCTCAGAGGTCGCAAAGCTGGCGGCAGAGTTTGCGCCATTCGATCTCAGCCCAATCAAGATGGATCACCTTATTAGGGGGTACACCGGGACGATTGGTAGCTATGTGCTGGCAATGTCTGACGCAGCATTGAGGTCAGAGCTTCTCACTGGAGATCAAACCAAAATCCTACCGGCGCGTCCTGTATACGACAGCCCATTGCTGCGGCGATTCTTTACAAGAGAGTTTGGCGCAGGGAGAACTGAAGAGTTCTACGACATGGCTACCTATGTAGATCAGGTGTACAAGACGTACAGCAAGCTGCGTAAAGATGGCAAGCTAGATCAGGCCGAAAGGTACATAGCTGGTAGGGAATACCTGCTGCCAATGTATCGTGAGCAGGCGGAGATCCGGCGTGGCTTGTCGCGTCTCAGGAAAGAAGAACAGGCGATACGCCGCATGGATATCTCTCCTGAAGAGAAGCAGGAGCGAATCAGAGAGGTGGAGATACGCAAGCGTCGATACCTTGAGGTTGTGCCATTGATGCGGCAGCAGATAGAGATCCCGGCATTTGATGTGGGGTCTGGGCTGCGGTGACCTAGTCGTTAGGGTTCCAGCAGCCGACTGTTTGAATCGTGTGATCCTGTCCTGAGAAAGTGCAAGACCAGACACAGATCTGGTCTCCACTCGCGCCATTGTAGCTACTTACAAACTCCCACTGATGGATGTGCGCGTAAGCGCACATCGCAACGAACATTAGCAGCGTGGCGGTTAACGTTTTCATTTCCGTGGATCGTCACCCATTGAGTAGCGGGTGTACCAGATGTCCTTGGCCTTATCCAACAGAGCGTCCGACTCGCTGCCCTTCTTCCCAGCCCTCCACTTGTACTTGAACGCAGAGATCTCTGCATACTCCATGACGCGCTGTTCACCAAACACTGCGACCATAGCATCGATACATTCGATACCGCTGTCGGTGTAGTGTGCGGGGCTGTTTGCTATGTCGTGAGGCGTCAACTCTAGTACGTCCAACGATTCGTCCGTATCGATTTCGTACCAATCAATGATGCGTTCATATGTCTTTGCAAAGACACGACTGCGATCATTCTCCAACACTTTCTTTAGTGTGTTGAACGTCACTCCAATCTTCTTGGAAAGTTCAGTGATCGCTGCTGTTCTAGACATGCCCCAGTCAGATACACTTGATCCAACCATCGACTCCAAATGGTTAACGATCTTTCGACTAACCTTCTTGCCACGTTGTGTGCTTTTAGTTTCCATAATTAAAATCCCTTAAATCGGCTGATCTCGTAGTAGGCAACAGGCTCCAAGTCCTGATTGTCATTACGATCCACCCTCCCGCCAAACCCGACGCTGTCGGGATCTTTGTTTAGGTTTATGTAGCCACAGTTATCTCTCCACTTCACAATCAACAGGCACTCAACACCCGTTGCATTCGTGAGCGCCCTAGCCGCCATTATTTTTGACACCGATATCATGTAGGTGGGATAGGTATCCTTGTTCACCTTGCGGCACTTGATCTCACCGAATAGCACGATGCTATCGCCTCGCATGAAGCTGATGTCTATCGGATACTTCGATGGGTTCCGCACCCAATCCATCCGATGCCTGCTGGCAAAGACATCAGCGACATGCTTTTCGTAATCGATGTCGCTTTGACTTTCGTATACTGGTCTCATGACTAGAACGGAATGTCATCCTCGAAGTCATCCAAGCCATCGCTGACTGGTTGCGGGGCTGCGACAGGCGGTGGTGCGGCCTGTGCGCCGTCAGGCGGCATGGTCTCTCCGCTAAGACTGAGGTAAACCCCGCTGTCTCCTTGGTTCTTCCAAGCCGCGAGGCGGAAGTCTACGGACTCAAGGTTAGGATCTCCCTTAAAGTGCGCCGCAATGTGCTTCGCCTGCTCTCTGGTGACAACGACCTTGCCACGGAAGTGCGGAGCCTTGTCAGACTTGCGCTTGTCGCCCTCGTTGTAGAGCGTTCCTTTGCTTTTTTCAGCGAGTGAATAGTCAGGCATTAGCCTTCTCCTTCTGTGTTGGCGGTAGCAATCTCAGCCTTGCGCCGTTGGTAAGCCTGCTTGATCTCTTCATAGATCGCAGGGTGATGGTTCTGAATGGTGGTGATTGTGCCTTTGTTGTTTCGGTACAGACCCGCCACATCAGAATGTTCGGGTAGCCAATCATTCCAAATCTTTAAGAACGCTTGAGCATGAGGCTCTTGGCTATAGTCGATGCCGTCCTCATCAGGTTCAGGCTTCTTCGGTTCAGGCTTCTTGGCTGGCTTGCCTTTGACTTCGGCAACAGGCTGCTCTGCCTGAGGAAGATCCTCGCCAGCGTAGACGTACATGCCCAGACCAAACAGCGCCATGCACTTCACTAGGCACCGCATCTTGGCATCGGATATGTCCCGTGCGTTAGGTCTGACGATGGCTTGGTTCTTGTTGTTCATCACTGGCAGCCACATGTGTCGAGCCAACGCTCCTATCACGATTGAGCAATGTACTGTGACGCTGCCGTCCTCATGCACTTCGTTGTGAGGGAAGTCCATGATCGCGTTGGGGTAATGATCCATCAGGGTCATCCACCCGTGCGCCCATGACAGGTAGCGAAGACCCATCTTGGTCTCTACGAAAGATTCAACGTTGACTGCTGAAAGGGTCTGCCAAATATCCTGAAAGGTCGGCTCTGAATTTTGTGGCGTTGATGCCATAGTTTTTCTCCATCTGTTTTTCTAAAAGAATCACGATCTCTATCGGTGCCAGTTCATCAAACATGGTGAACGGTATGGCAGCGATCTCTCCTCGTTCCCACTTAAATGAAACATTTGCGACGGTGGGATTCATCTGCAACTGTGGTATCCGAGTGATAGACCAGATGGCTACCATCTTTTCGTACACCTCTCGGTCATTCTCAATCATTAGGTCTCCCTTGGTGCTGCTCACAGAACTCAGCGACACGGCACCAGTTTTGATCACATCTCACATGCGTTCCCTGCCGCACCTCTACTTCATGCCACTTGCTGTCGGCGTGTCCACGCTTCTCAAGAAAAGACTCGGCTTCTTCCATCGAATCGAAAACTTTCAACGCACGTTTGTTTGTTGTCTTCTTGGCGGCATAGGTTGTTGGACGTGTCCAGCGATCAACGTCTGTGCATGGAGGCAGGGGTTCGTCGCTGAAGCTTCGGAACTCTGCGTCCTGATGCAAAGCAATACGCTCTTCCATGTAGGCATCCTGATCACCGTCTGACCATCGGGTGATAGGCAACTCAGCGATGGGTGCCTGCGGATAGGTGACATCGCTCTCAGCCTGTCTGCGGTTCCAATCCCGCATGACTGCCACAATGCGTAGCTCTTGCGGGTTGACGTTCTTGGCATGTCGCATCAGCCAAGCGTATGCGTTTAATTGAAGCTCCCATTCGATCTTGTCATGGATTACTGACCACACGCTGGTGCATTTGTAGTCCACGATGCCTCGTGCATCTTGCAGATCAATAGCGCCACTGATGACCCAGTCATCTACCTCAACGAAGAGTCTCTCTTCGCTAATGACATCACCTTCAGTGTGATCCTCGAACACCTTGTGAACAGCAGTGCCCAGTACAGACCACATCTTTTCACTGACATCCTCAGTAAGACTGTCCCAGTGACGCTCTCGTAAGATGCGTACCTGAGGGGAATCGATTAGCTGGGTGACAGAACGATGGCTCTTACCACGGGTGTAGTCATCACGACTGAGAGCCGAAACTATGGTCGGCGGTAGGTTGTGGTTGTTCGTTACTTTCATTTCGCTCTGGCCCCTTCTTGCAATAGACGCGGATACTTAATTGATCACCCTGTTGGTGCTTACCAATGTAAAATTCCCTCTCACTTCCTGCCCCAGATCGATCTTGCCAGCGTCTGTAGGCGCTCCTTACGGCGCTCAACCGTCTGACTACTTCGTCTTCGGTCACCGGAATATCCACTGCGTCCTTCAGAAACATCTCCCCGAATGGTATCTTGGGCATTGGTTCTCCGGGCTGGGGTACGTCCATGTTTACGTCGCGTTTGATTTCTAGGTTCATACAAGTTGTCCTCTTCGTTGAAGGCGATCTCTCCGCTCTCCTCCTGCTCAATAATCCAATCAGTGATTTTACTCATTGTGTTCCTCCTTCTGGCGTGAGAGTATAACGACTATCGACATGAAGAACAACACCTTTCACACAACGATTTACGGAGAACCTGCATCGAAGGCGAACAGCAGGAAGCTGGTTACGTTTGGTGGCAGGCCGAGATTCATCAAGAGCCAGAAGGCTCGTGACTATGTCGCTGAGTTTGAGAAGCAGTGCCCAACACTAGATGTGCTGCTTGAGGGAGACGTGCGGGTGACAATGACTATCTACTACAAGACGCGAAGGCCAGACCTAGATGAGTCTGTGATCTTGGATTGTCTTGAGGGTCATGCTTACACCAACGATAGACAGGTCAAAGAGAAGCACATATTCCACGGCCTCGACAAAGAGAACCCTCGGTCTGAGATATTGGTTGAGCAGATCGATGCGTAACTTAGCCCAGTCAGTACTGGAGCAAACGCTGTTGGATATGGCAGATAAAGATGAAGAGATCAGGGCGCAAGCATTTAGATGGCTGATCAACATCGATCAGTTTGATCTCTGGGAAGAAGCGGGATTGTTAAAAGAGGACTTTGTAGAAATTAGTTATGCGGTGGCGAAGGCGGATCTTGGTGCGAGACGAACTAAGACTGCTAAAGATGCCGTGCTAAAACTGAGGGGGGCAATAGAACGTTCTATCGTAGAACGTTCTAAATAACCTTCGGTTAAATAGGACGTTCTACAGTGGAACGTTCTATAAATATCACAATCAGAAACGGTTCACAAGAAGGAGAAACTTATGGAACCACAAATGAACGATGGGGATCTTGACTATTCTATTCGCCAGCTAGGGGATGGCAGGCATCAATGCCCAGAATGTGGGCCGCATCGAAAGAAGAAGGGAGAGAAAACACTAAGCATTACGGAAGACGGCGAAGGGTTGTTGTATAACTGCTGGCACTGCGATATGTCGGGCAAGGTGAGGCATCGGGATACGGTGGACAGAGACTTCGATATTGATGAGCCTGTAAAGGTAAGGCCGATCACCAACAAGGCCAAGCTAGATCCTCTCATACTCAACAACTTCCTTGTGTCCCGTGGGATTACTCCCGATAGGGTTGTACATCTCAAGATCATGGGTGGGCATCACTACTTTCATGGTGCTGGAGACTTGCCAGCGGTTGGGTTCGGGTACGGAGACAGGGGATCTAATGGCCTATCCACAACAACCGCAGCGAAATGGCGTAGCACGGAGGGGAAGAAGTTTATTCAAGATGGAGCGGCACAAACCCTCTGGAATATAGAGAACGACCCCGGCGATACCCTTACCACAGTGATCATCACTGAGGGTGAGATGGATGCTGTATCAATCGTTGATGCCATAGGCAAACGGGATGATACATTGGTGGTGTCAGTCCCAAACGGTGCGCCTCAGAAGGTCAGTAACCGCAAGGTAGATCCAGAAGAAGATCGCAAGTTCGCCTACCTGTGGAAGAGTAAAGACATCTTTGAGAAGGCAGAGAAGATTGTGCTAGCGATGGACACCGATGAGCCGGGAGAGGCTCTGGGTGAAGAGATCATGCGTCGCGTGGGTAGAGCCAAGTGCTACCACCTTGAGATCCCTGAAGGCTGCAAGGATGCTAATGATGTGCTGATGAAGCACGGCCCTGAGTACCTTGCAGATCTGGTAGAGGAGGCTACACCGACACCATTGGTGGGCGTGTACTCGGCAGACGATTACTCAGATGACGTGCAGTTCTTGTATGACAGGGGGCTGATGAACGGTAAGTCCACTGGTTACGCTGGACTGGACGGTATTTACACGATCTTGGAGGGGCAGTTGACGGTGGTCACCGGCCTGCCGGGATCAGGAAAGAGCGAATGGATTGACTCTGTGATGGTCAACCTCGCTGAAGAACACGATTGGAAGTTTGCTATCGCTAGCTTTGAGAACCCGCCAGCGATGCACATCATTAAGCTTGCTGAGAAGCGTATGCGTAAGCCCTTCTTTGAGGGACAGACAGAGCGTATGACTGAGGCTGAGATGACTGAGGCTAGGGGCTGGGTCAACGATCACTTTGCATTCCTCGACAGCAAAGACGGCGAGGCCGCCACCATCGATAACATCATAGACCGTACCAAGCAGGCAGTGATGAGGCTGGGATGTCGTGGGTTAGTGATCGATCCTTACAACTACATAGCGCAGAACACTAACGATCAGGAGCATCAGGCGATCAGCGACATGCTGACTCGTATGGTTCAGTTCGCACGGTCATGTGATCTGCACATCTGGTTCATCGCACACCCTGCAAAGATGAGGGCCAACGAGAACGGCACAATGCCGGTGCCCAACGGCAACCATATCAGCGGGAGTGCGGCGTGGTTTGCCAAGGCTGACTGCGGAATCACAGTCCATAGGTTGGGTGAATACATAGAGGTTCACAGTTGGAAGTGCCGATTCAAGTGGATTGGTACAGTCGGGAGTGCAAAGCTATCGTATGACCCAGTGAACGGGAGATACAAAGACTATGAGGACTGGGAAGAGCAGGTAGAAACGAAGTCGTTTGCCAGCAGATACGGAGGACGTAAGGATTATCATGAAAGAGAAAGTGACTGGGACATCTAGTAAAGACGTTGTGAATGATGTGGGCAACCCAATGCTGCATGAGCGGCATCGTGTTGTCCTTGAGAAGGATGATGGCGAGGTAGTATCAAGAGCGCGGGTTACCGATCAGTTAATGATCGATAAATTGTTGATTACTGGCTTGATCACAGACATGGAGCACAAGGCAGCGGAGTATTTGTTGCAGGTTATGGTAGATGCTGGCGCATTTGTAAGGGGCATTGACTTGGAGTCCGCGCCAAGCGCCTCAGGTAGATTCAAAAGAAATACTTTTACGCATAGTCTTTTGAAGTTGAGAGACATATGTAACTTGCTGGAAGAGATTGTTGGAGAAGAATCAACAGGGATAATTATCCAGTGCATTGCGACAGATAATAGGCCGCCACCGGAGCACTTGGGTATGTTTCGCATGGGTCTTCAGGCAATCGATAAGGACTACATCAACATCAGATCTGATGATTGACATGATTCGTATGCTGTCTTGCGCTATCCACATACGTCCACTAGAATCCCTACAACGTCTCGTCTCTCCTTGACGTTGCCCCCGCCCCGCGCAGGTATCTCCTTCTACCTGTGCGGGGCAACCCTCTTATGCAAAGTCGTAGTACGTTCTGTCTTGCGTCTTCAGTGCGCCTTCGTTTGCTTTGCGCTCTGCCACTGGCACGGAGATAGAGATTCGTTTGGTCTTAGGTATGGCTCTGTGCATGAGACCCTTGGGAATGTATAGGAGATCTCCCACGGTCAGATCCAGTGACGTGACATCATCATCGTCATTCTCGAAAGTGTTCGCTATCTCCCAGCTAACGTCTCCCTGTGCATGCACCAAGAAGTTATCGTCCTGATCGATATGAAAGGGAAAGGTAGAGGAGTTGGGTTTGCCGCTGCAATAGAAGTGTGCGTCGGCTGCGCCCATGTAGTATTGCTCAATCGCACCAGCGATCATGCTGATTCTAGGCGTAAGCAGTGATGCCTTGGTCATGATTATAGACCCGCCTTGATTCCAGATATCATGCAGATACTTCTTCTCGTAGTAGTCCTTGCGACTCCAGTTGGGCCTGCTCTCTCGCTCAAGGTTGCCCCGCTCCATGCAAAGCTTACGACCCTCAGGCGTTATGGCCTGCATCCCAGCGGTGGCGCGGTCATTGTTCAGATAGCTGTTGAACTGCTGCCAGTCAATGATGTTGTCGAACAGTTCTGTTCGGGCTTCGGTTTGGGGGAACACGGCAAAGGATTTGCCACGATGGTTTGCCTCGAACTCAACGATAGACATTGAGCCGATAAGATCTGTAAAGTCGAGCATAAGTTATCCGATAATGTAAGGCAGAAGAAACGATAGCGCATAGGTTGTCACGACAATCCCTATGCCAACCTTGATCCCTATCTTTGTTTCTTCGTCATTGAGTTTCATGGTGCGGCGGTTGATGCGATTCGGATCTTCCAAGAACTTGAGCCATCCACTTCATCGCATCTATTTCACTTTTGGAGTGCGCCCCTATAGAGCGCATTTGCACTGACCCCGCCGCTGACCTGCACAACGTGAGGCTCAGTATTACCTAAACTTTTTTGCGGTTAGTGAGTCGATCAGCCAGCCATCACTGATCGGCGCGAGTCCAGAGATTTCCTCAAGACGCACACCTCTAAAGGTTTGGGTCTCTGTCTTTGACCCGTGGTCTTGTCGATACACTATTGTAACTTCGTAGTCATCACCTCGACCACTTGACAAAATCTCATCAGCTAGTTCCATGATCTCAACCATATCATCCATCAGACTTGTCATTGAACGCCTCCTTAACCTTTGATTGCAAGCTAGTCCACAAGGCTTTCGCGTTGGCCTCTTCTTCTGGACTGTGCCCCATGTCCCATAGGCAGGTGCCAATCAGTCCGTGCAATCGGGGATCATCTTTAGAGCTAGACAGGAGCCTGTTCAGCAGCGCCCCCTCTTCGTTGGTCAGTTGTATGTACTGGGTCTTCAGTAAACTCATTGCACTATCTCCTTCGGCATTACGGTTGTTAGCGGGTGCATGGCCTGCCACCGCCTTCTCAGTTCTACTCGACAGGCGCTAACCTGCCAGTCCCACATATCACTTTCATCTGCTGATGCATCTGGGTACGCAACCATCATCGTCGCCTTGTTCAGCAGGATCTCTTGGATCTCAGAGACATTCTTCTTGTTCGCAAGCAGATCTCTGAACTTGTTCTTCTCGTTCCCTGTCACACCACTCTCCTTGCGTCAGCCTTGGCAGATCGAAGCGCGTCGTGCCGCATCTCTAGCAGCTTGATCGTGCGCTTGATCTTTTCTACTCGGCTGGAATGTTCTTGAACGTTCAGGTAGATGTCTCGCCAGCCTTTCTCTACCGCCCTCATCTCAGTCTCGGCTGCCACGGCGCTCATGCCAGCGTCCATGTAAGCCTTCTTTGTTGATGCCTCGTAAGACTTGAAGCTCGACTCGACGGAGGCAAGGGTATACTGCGCCTTCTCTAGCTGATCGATCTTCTCTTCGATCTCTTCATGGATCACCTCAAAAGTATTGTAGTTCATTAGTCGAACCTCGCTACTTTTGATTCACCCCAAGCATCAATCAGAGCGACGATCCCATACTCGTAGATGTAACACTCAACGTCAGCCTCGCTTTCAGTTGACATGATGAGATGGGCTAGCGGGTATAGATCCTCGTCCTCGTCATACTCGCTGGTGTAAACGCCGCTATCGGTCACCGTGCCGTTGAACACAGAGTCGTTGAATCCACCCCAGCCATAGCACTCGTCCATGATTCGAGCGAACTCTTCAATGGTGCCGTTGCGATCAGTGTGTATCACTGCCGTTTGATAGAAGTCAGGGATGATCCCGACCATCTCTCGCAGATGCTTCTCGGCCTTAGCCTCTGACAGGCCGGTGCCTGTCAGCATGGGTATCCACCGCTGGCAAGGATCAAGTGTCATCCGGTAGCCGTCCCAGATCTCGACGGCATTTCTCCACATGTCCCTTGTCGGGAGCTTAATTACATTATCCATTCACGTTCTCCGTTGGTTGTGATGTGTTTGTTGATGATACGTTGCCGCCAGTTTGGGCGCAAGACGTACCTTTTTGGGCGCAAGATGTACCTTTTTGGGCGGAAGACGTACCTTCGCCGGTCAGCACATAGTCCTTTAGCACTACGCCTAGCTTGGCATCGCCACGCCTATGCTCTCTGATCCATGTACGCTTGACGAAGTCGCCGTGTTCATCACGGTACACACGCCAGTGCCCACGCACCTGATGCAGGCGCTTGCCGTATGCCTCGTCGCGTGGCTCTAGCTGCCGAGTCTCCACGCCATTAGGCTTGGGTAGCTTGATCTTGCAGCGGTAATACGAATCACGGGGCGTGACCTTTGGACTGCGGCCCTTCTTTGATCTCTCGAATCGGGCCTGCTCTCTGACTACCCACGGGTAGTTCAGAACGCGCAGTATCTCCCATGAGATCCGCACATAGTACGGTGCCCACGGCTCGACAAAATTCTCGAATGCCTTGTCGGTGTATTCATTACCAAACACCTCTCTTATTTGATGGAGGCGAGAGTTGTGGAGCAAGTCAAGGTAGTCGCTGCAAGCCTCAGACAATGGCTCGTTTTGAAAGTCTACGCCGTACATCAATAGCGAAACGTGCCGAATGCCCACCTCACTCAACGGCTTTTCGGTTGGCCCATTCCTGACGCTCCGGCCCAGAATCGCCATGTATATTCTATTGTCGCCGTCAAGACTAAAGAACAGATGCATATCTATCTGACCATCAAACTTCTCGGTCAAGAATATACCCGCCTTCTCAAACTCGAAGAGCCTGTCAACGGTACCGCTAACGCCTACAAGCCCCGTCGCCCAGTCGAAATCAGATACATGCGCGTTGTACGTCTTCGCATTGAACTCAATCCAACAATCCTTGAACGGCAGTCTCAGTTCCTGCTCGGCTTCCACCACGTTGCGGGTGATCGTCTTGATCGGCAGGTTGCCGTTGTCCTTAGTCAACTCGGCCCAGCTAGGCTCTTGAAACACCCGCTCCAGCAGAGCGTCATCGATGTCGAACTTGCGCGCCACCTTCAGACGATTGCCAAAGGTCTTAGACAATACCCTTGGGCCATCGGGATGTGTCCCCTTGGTGGCCCCAAGAATGCGCTTCTCAGGGTTCCTAAGGGCATGCATGACATGCTGGTATAGATCTCCTTCCATCACGCAGCCTCCCTGCTCTCGATGTATGGGTTGATCAACGTGCGCCGCAGCTCACGATAGATCGTCTTGAACGCATCGCCATGCGGCTTGTGGAAAGTGTTCTTGAGATAGCGGGTGTACAGCCCGTACTTCATCTGGATGTGGTGCGCCACCTCATGGGCAACCAAGCACTTGAGCAGCAGTTCACGGTCATCGCAGTCGTTGATGTTGCCGATCACTGGGTCATTAGCAAACGAGCGGTACTCAGTGAACGAGGTTAAGCCTCGGCGGTATTCACCCATGTCGATGGAAATGAGATCACTGAAGCCGTAACTTCTTTGACCGCTATGCTTTGTCTTTACCCGAAGCCGCTTGATAGCTTCGGCATACACGACAGGCTTGCCTTGATACTCGACCTCATATTGCTTCTTGCAGATCTCCCGCAGGCACTGCTTTGCAAACTTCACAACGAGCTTGTGCTCGTCGGGTGTCACGTTAGGGCCGCGCTTTGATTTGATAGTCATTACAGACCCCCCTTGTTGGTGAACTCCGCTGCGTATGCATCAAGAATGATTGAGTCCATGACTGGCTCGGTTCGTTTGAAAAGATTCTCATCGTCTGACTCGATGTCAGCGTCTTTCGGTGTGACACGGAACATCTCCCAGATCTCTTCCTCGTAATTGCATACGCCGTTGTTGAAGATGTCGTAGTAGTAGTTCTGCGCCAGTCGGAATAGCTCTAGCTCTGGTCGCTGTTCGGCGTTCTCGACCTCGCCCATTGATGGGATCAAATCGACAAGCCTGTTTGCCAAGCTCTGATACCGGCCTCGGCTGCTCCAGTAATTGTCTTCTGTGAAATTCATAGTCCGTCTCCTGATTGATAATGTGAGTGCAGCGTACCACGACTCACGTAGTATTTGAAGCGGGGTTGAGTAACAAACCCCCCGCAGGGTTCGAGACTGAGGTCTAGCTGTTAAGCCATTCCTCGTATGTCTTTAGGGGCTTGCCCGTGGTGAAGTCGTTGCCCTCACCATCGTCAGCGCAGCCCAGATAGATCTGGTACTCGCTGTCGTTGTCGCCCCTGTATTGTGTTTGCCAGAACTCTCGGCGCTCTAGCCACTGATCCGTTTCCATTACGTCTCCTATGTTGGTTATCCAAGACGCCTCGCGGCGTTTCGACCAGTCACCATCTGGTCTCATCAGTTGGAAAATTTGGCATTGAATGCCTTGCGTCGGCGCTCTAATTCCATCGCGCAGTAGTGGCGCTCGTCGGCATACTGACCACACTTAGGATTGTCTGGGTTGGCAGCCATCGCTTCGGCACAGTCATGCATGACGTGGAGCAGTGAGTCGAGGCTCATGCCCTTGGTCATGGCTATGTACTGGGAGTGCCAGCGCCCGTCGCCATCGGTATACAATGCGTTCATAGATCGATCCTCCTGATTCCTGATTCATCCATTAGCTGCTGGGCCTGTAGCATGTAATCCAATAGCACGACACCGGCCCATCCACGCGCTGGGTCACGGATAACACCCTCGCCACGCGCAATGTCCTTAGCTACCTGCTCTTGCAGATCACGCCACCCATCAAATCCAAATTGCAGCCACGGGTGGTCGGCATACTCATAGAGAGTCACCGACTCCACCATCTTGAGGCTGTGCTCACCCTTGTAAGCAAAGCCATTGGCTAGCCTCTCACCTGTGTGGTGCCACAGTTTGATTTTCACCATGCCCTCCGATCTGACGCCGAAGCGTAGCGCGTCGAATCTGCTGCTGAACTGGCGTCGGTCATCGCCGTCCACCACCTCCCATGTTTCGACTGTCTCTACCATGCTCTTATCCCCATCTCTGCTTGATGTGTCCGCCAGTCAGCGGCTCGTTGTTCTTCCATCTCCCGTGCGTCAGCCCAGTACTCATCGAGCAGTGCTGGCGTTAGCTGCGACAGGTCATACCCTCTGACGGTGGTGCGCCCTTTGCATCGGGAGCAGGCCACGTCGTATCGGCCTGACATGTAGCCATCCATGAAATCGTCTCGGTCACAATCGTCTATCTCTGACAGGCTCATGCCGTCGAAGGCAGGGTTGCCGGTGGTGCCCTCACCGCTGCACTTCGGGCATACCACCCAGACCTCAGGGATGACGTGAGCATCGCCGTTTCGTGAGTGCCAGATCCCGTCAAAGATTGGCGAATCGTTCAGTGTCACTAACATGTTGATCCCCTTGGGCCGCTTATGCGGCCTCTCCTAGATTTAACTTATCGAATCCAAACGTGGCGCAGACAAACAGTTGCCCGTTGATCTCGCAGATGTCACCGACAGACATGCTGGCGCACATCCGGTGACGGGTGATGTTGTCTGGGTTAGCCCAGTGATTCATCTCACCGTAGGCCAACTCCAGCGCAGTCCATTCGTCGGTGTCTGGCATTTCGACGGTTACGACCAACTCGTACTCGTCGATGTTCGCGGCGGCGAACTCTGCCACTGCCTCGTCGCCAGCGATCTGAAGCAGGCGCTTTTCACCCCACTGGCTGATGCGATCCGTGGCTTCCCAGCCAAGGTGCTCTAGCTCGACTCGTTCCATGTCTGTCAGGTTGAATTGGAATACATGTACTTTCATTTCGATGCCCTCGGGCCGCTTACGCGGCCTCTTCAGTTGATTGTTCTGCGGAGGGTTGGTGCTCCGCGATGTGATCGACAGCCTGCTGTGCAAGCTTGGCGGCCTTGTAGATCAGACGCTTGTCATTCTTCAGCGCGGCGATCCAATTGTTGAGGTACTTGGCGTGATCCTCGCGTGGCTCGGCGCTGACTCCCAGCGTCAGGCATTGGAACGCGGCCCCCAGTTCAGCCACCAACTCCTCGAAGGCGTAGCCGTCGTTGTTCTTGATGTCGAGTCGGTTCAGACGCGCCTTGTTACCAGTGGCGTGAGTCAACTCGTGTAGCTGGGTCGAGTGGAAGCACTCGGTAGCGGTTGACGTTGCGGTAGCCTCGAATCCATCGGCGGGTGGCATGTGGATCGAGTCGGTGATTGGGCGGTAGAACGCACGGCCTGTCTCGTTGTAGTCGATTGTCAGATCGGTGCCATTGACGTAGTTGGTCACCCAGTCGTTGACGGCTGCGATCTGCTCGACCTCAGTCAGCGGCTTGCGCTCGACCTTGAACTGCTCGGCATACTCGCCCTCGACCTGCTCGGCAGAAAAGACAGTGGATGCCTTGAGATATGGAATATGTATTTTGGTTTCGCCGGTAGGGTCTTTGCGATCCTTCACTTCCAGCTTCTTGAAAAAGACGATCATATTGCCGCTGCGCTTGCCACTCACGACTCGGCAGCCCTTGGACTCCCATTGCTTGAATGTCGCCCATTGTTGGCTGGCGGCGGGTACATGTTCTTTGCCATTGAATACCGTGAGGCCCATCAGCAGCATCACGTTGATACCGTTGTATCGGTTGCCGGTGGTAGCGTTTGTAGGCCAGCCTCCGCCAAGGCCAGAGCCTGCCATCGGGTTGATCCAATTACTGTCGCCAGACTCCATCTGAGCTACGATTCGGTCGGTGATTTCTTGATATACATCGCGCATCGCACGTTCTCCTAAAAGTTTAAGTTTGGCCTGTCATCATCAGTGCATCGGGGCCAATCGATGCAGACCGCCAGAGGCGGTTTCGACTATATTTCCAAGACGGCAGCGGGTTCGAGATCCCACTGATCCGCGAGCTTGTAGTACATCTTCGCAAGGTGCTTGCGCTTGGAGGCGTTGAAGCCCTCGGTCTCGGCATGGTGGTTGTGGTACACATCCTCTTCTGCCATGTCTGAGATCGCTTGCAGCACGTCCATTCGGGCCTGCTCCAGCGGGGTGTGGTTGTAAGTGTTACGCATTGGTTTTCTCCTATTTGCGTGGGGGGTTGGGTTAAAGGTTTTGCTCTCGCATGAAGTCCTCGAAATCATTGTGATCTTGAGTTTCCATAGCACGGTCTCCGGTTGTGACTTACTCGAAAGCACTAGCCCAATTGCCAGTGCGCTCTGATAAATCCTGCGCGGTTCGGAGTTCGTTGGCTGATGTCAGGCTGTCGGGCCGGTCTAGCAGTGCTGCCCGTTTCGGGACTCACTTCACTAGCCGTTCAACCCTAGGCTTCACCATCAGTTTAGGCTCCACGCTGCGCGGCGCGGCTAGGCTTGGAGTCTGTCGGCGCTGCCCGTTGCGGTACGGGCCGACGTTGTCCTATCTAGCACCAGAACTTGCCCAGTCTGGGAGGGTCACCTCGGCAGCGTTGCCCCGTAGGGGTCGAGCTTCACCGTGAGGAGGTGGCGGGATTCGAGCGCGCTGCGCCCCGGCTCCCCGTCGCCGATGTCAAGAAGATCTCACATATCACGACCAACGAACAATGAAATGTGCGCTAGGGTTATATTCCTGTTGGTCATAGGTCGGTCGCCCTGTGTCGCAGGTCATGGGCTGGTGGGGTGACGTGGGGCGGATAGAATGACTGCATCTATATAGGCGGGAAAAAGGGCGCAATGGATAAGCTCACACCGAAACAGGAACGATTCGCTCAGTTAGTGGCTGGGGGTAGCAGTCAGGCGGATGCCTATCGGGAAGCTTTCAACAGCAATGGCAAGGACTCCACGGTTCACAGTGAGGGGTCGCGGCTGATGAAAGACCCCAAGGTTTCCGCAAGGGTGGATGCACTTATTGCACTAAAGGAGAGAGCGATTCAACGAAAGGCGGTCTCGGACAGAGAACTGGTCGTGGGTAAGCTGCGGCGATGGGTTGAGGATGGCATCGATCCAACGACAGGCGACGAACCAACTAATGCTCAACTGGCTGCGGCTCAACTGCTGGGTCGGACTGTCGCACTATTCTCCGACAAACAGGTAGTCGAAAAGGTAGAACGATCACCGGACGAGATAGCAGCCGAGATCGAGAAACGATTAGCATCAGCGGCAGACGACCAACCGCTGCACTAAAGCTAACGGTTAACGTAAGACGCACAACGAATAACAACGGTTAGAGTAAGGCGGTCTTTTTTTGAGAGGATCGCGCAAATCACGCACACCCCCACCCCCCCTAATGCGTGCGAGTGCGTCACCATATATACATAGTGAAACGCTCAAACGATTACCCCTTTTTTCTGACAGATAGCATAACGCACAACGAAGAACCCCTTTTTTGTGTGGCACAAAGGCTAGGAGTCCCAGAGCCAAAAAAAAATTTCTAAAAAAATTGGCGTACTTTTTTGTTGACATTCTTTGTCAAGGTCTTCAGTCTGCTAGAATCACCAAAGGTGACATAGAACGTTCTACAGGTTGAACGTTCATTCGCCCCTCCGGGGTACTACGGGGCTTCAGGTTATCGTTTTAGGATTAACGTTCTACAGAAGAACGTTCTATCTGTAGAACGTTCTATGGATTCACATGTCAAAAAGAATCGACAAAGATTTGCTCAAAGGAGTGACTGATCTTCCGGTAGAAGAGCAGAAAGAAATCCTAGAGCTTCTTGAAGCCTTAGAAGAGACAGAGAAGAAAGAACGTGCCCGTGAAGAGTTCATGGGATTTGTAAACTACGTTTGGCCTGCCTTCATCGAGGGACGGCACCACAAGATAATGGCTGATGCTTTCGAGCGTGTAGCTAGAGGGGAATTAAAGCGGCTAATCATTAACATGCCGCCCAGACACACGAAGTCCGAGTTTGCTTCGTATCTCCTGCCAGCATGGTTCCTTGGCAAGTACCCCGAAAAGAAGATTATCCAAACGGCGCATACCGCCGAGTTGTCTGTAGGTTTTGGTCGTAAGGTTCGTAACCTTGTCGATGCAGAGGACTACAAGAGCGTATTCCCCGACTTAGGCTTGAGATCTGACTCAAAGGCTGCTGGTCGATGGAGTACCAGTAAGAACGGCGAATACTTCGCTATTGGTGTTGGTGGTGCGGTCACTGGTAAAGGTGCCGACTTGCTGATTATCGATGACCCGCATTCTGAGCAAGAAGGTCAGAGTGCAGATCCCGGCGTGTTTGACCGAGTATACGAGTGGTATACCTCTGGGCCTCGACAGCGTTTGCAGCCGGGAGGAGCCATTGTTGTGGTTATGACCCGATGGCACAAGCGGGATTTGACGGGACAGATCATCAAATCATCCGTTCAACGGGCAGGCACCGATGAATGGGAGGTGATTGAGTTCCCAGCGATCATGCCATCTGGCAAGGCGCTGTGGCCTGAGTTCTGGTCTTTAGAGGAGCTAACCTCCCTACAGAACGAACTACCGGCACCCAAATGGAATGCCCAGTACCAGCAAGACCCCACCTCAGAGGAAGGGGCGCTGGTCAAAAGAGAATGGTGGCGAAGATGGGACGATGATCGTCCGCCGCCGTGTGAATTTATAATTCAGTCGTGGGATACAGCGTTCTTGAAGACGCAACGTTCCGACTTCTCTGCTTGCACTACGTGGGGCGTTTTCTACAAACCCGACAGTGATGGGATCACCCAGCCGAATATCATACTGCTGGATGCCCACAAAGAGCGTCTTGAGTTTCCAGAACTGAAGAAAGCGGCAATGGAGTTCTATAACGACTGGCAACCTGATGCCACTATCGTGGAAGCTAAAGCTGCGGGAACCCCGCTGATCTTTGAGCTACGAGCGATGGGTATCCCGGTTGCGGAGTACACCCCGTCCAGAGGTAACGACAAGATCAGTCGTGTGAATGCGGTCTCAGACCTGTTTGCGTCTGGCATTGTATGGGCACCCGGAACGAGGTTTGCCGAGGAAGTGATCGAAGAGTTCGCTGCTTTCCCGGCTGGTGAGCACGATGACCTTGTTGACTCATCCACACAGGCACTGCTTAGGTTCCGCCAAGGCGGGTTCTTGAGACTAAACTCCGATGAAGAAGATGAGCCTCACTACCCTAAACGGGCCTCGTACTATTGATTGAAGTCAAAGGGTACGTGATAGATACGGTGTTGAAGCCGTTCTTCCGAAGGTACTCCACCTTTGGTGACAAGGTATTCTTCGAGAATAAAGACTTTCCTTTCACTAACGTTCTTGAAGAGAACTACGATGTGATCAAGGCTGAGTTCGAGCAGATGCAGGATCGGCTCAATGAGTTTGCTCCGTTCCAAGAGATCAGCCCGGATCAGACGTTCATCTCAGACGATGACAAGTGGAAGATGTTTTTCCTCAAAGCGGGGAATGTGCGATTCGAGAGGAACTGCCAAGAGTTCCCAGAGACCATGAAAATCCTAGATTCAGATAAGAACTTGGTATCTGCCTACTTCTCTGTGATCGGGCCAAACAAAATGCTGATGCCACACAATGGGCCGTGGTGCGGCGTTCTAAGAATTCACATGGGGATACAGGTTCCAACCGATGGGAAGGGATGTGTCCTTGTGGTCGATAAGCAAGAGTATCGGTGGGAAGAAGGCAAGGCCGTAGTGTTTGATGACACATACGAGCATTTTGCCGTGAATATGACCAACGGATATCGTATAGTGTTGTTTCTGGATTACCTGAGACCACTGCCTATGCCGTTGAGATGGGTTAACCGATTTGTTTTGTACATCGCTAGATTCCTGCCCTACTTCAAGGAGCCTATCCGTAGGCACAAGAAATGGGAAGAAAGGTTCTACGGAGACTCTGCGTAATGGCATATCTCCAAAGCAACATCCCATACTTCAAATGCTGGGTGCGGCGAGAGTACACATACAACCACCGCAAGTATCACGGCGAGTTTCTCCACGCGATGGCAGTAGCGGTAACGACTATGCCATGCAGGAGCCTGAGCTTTCAGGTGATTTTTACGGGCGCAGAGACATACGACACCGACGAGCCTAACGTTCACGGTGGCGCGATGTGGGCACGTATGCCTTTGACTGCGCTAGTGGGTGACACTCCTTTTGAGGAATGGCCTGACCCCATGCCGACGTGGGCTGCCCAGCCGTGGGATTGTAGTTCGAGAGATCATTCGGTGTATGTCTTAGATCGTTGTACGCCGTGTCCGTGGCTTGCTAAGATCGACGGCGAGATGTACCCAGCAAAATACATGTTTACCGTGGATTACACGGACAACGAAATAGCTGATGACCCAGCGCAGCATAAGCAAAGCCATGTAATGGAGCTTTTGGATGCCGGGAAATGGACTGGAAATATCGTTGCTTTACCGAATAATCGGGTTAGAGTGACTCATCCAGCGTGGTTTGAGACAGGAGAAGGCGCTCCAGACTTTAGACCATCGCAGCATATTCACTACAGTAAGTCGGACTTGGATTACACGTTAGACGTTAATCAGGTTTTTGATAATCTTTACTCAAAGGAAGACCATGAAGAAGACTAAAGGATATATGGCTGGCGGCAAGATGAAGACCAAAGGCTACAAAGCTGGCGGCAAGCTGCCTATGGTCGAGAAAGGCGGAAAGATGGTTCCCTTCTACGCTGCTGATGGCGAAGGCAAGATGGCTGGCGGCGGTAAGGTACGAATGAGTACGAAGATGATGGCTAATGGCGGCCCTACCATGATGAAGAACAAAGAAGGCGGCAACGTTGTTATGCGTGGTAACGGCAATGCTCGTAGCCGAGACTTTGGTAAGAACGGCTAAATGGCAATCGACCGCCCTCTGGCGACTCCAGAGCAAAGCATATTTTCTCAGGGTCAGGACGGTGAGCCTGATCTAGAGATTGAGATCGTTAACCCAGAATCTGTGTCTATTGAGACAGAGGACGGGGGGATGATATTCGACTTTGATCCTCAGGACTCGTTGACGGGAATGATCCCTCATGACGCTAACCTAGCCGAATACATTGACGATGGTGATCTCCGAGGCATTGCTACTGACCTAGTGGGGCAGTACAAGTCCGACAAGGAGAGTCGTTCAGACTGGGAGCGCACGTACATTGAAGGCTTGGATCTTTTAGGACTCAAGCATGAAGACCGCACCACCCCTTGGGATGGCGCTTGCGGAGTGTTCCATCCGCTTTTGACGGAAGCCGTTATTCGCTTTCAGTCACAGTCTATCCAAGAGTTGTTCCCTGCCGCTGGCCCAGCTAAGACCGCTGTGGTTGGCAGGGTAAGCGATGAGAAACAGGAGCAAGCTGAACGGGTTCAGGATTATCTGAACTACCTTTTGACTGAGCGGATGAGCGAGTATCGCACCGAGACGGAAAGACTTCTGTTCTCTTTGCCGCTTGCAGGATCTGCGTTCCGCAAGATTTATTACGATCCAAACATGGGCAGACCTTGCAGCATGTTTGTACCGGCAGAAGACTTTGTAGTTAGCTATGGAGCTTCAGACTTACAGACGTGCGAGAGAGCTACACACGTTATGCGCCGTAGCGCAAACGAGGTACGCAAGCTTCAGGTCGCTGGATTTTACTCAGACGTGGAATTACCAGCACCCTCTCCCGACTACGATGACATCGAAAAGAAGTACAACGAGCTTACTGGCGACTCTGCCAATTACGATCTCGACTATCGTCATGTCTTATTGGAGATGAATGTTCATTTAGACCTTCCCGGTTTTGAAGATACGGCGAAGGGTGAGCAGACTGGCATCATGCTCCCGTATGTCGTGACGATTGATTACTCTTCTCGCACCATTTTATCTATTCGACGGAACTGGTATGAGCCAGATGAGCAGAAGATGGCTCGTCAGCACTTCGTTCACTACCAGTATATGCCCGGATTGGGCTTCTACGGCTTCGGTTTGCTCCACATGATTGGCGGATTGGCTAAATCTGCCACCTCTTTGCTGCGACAACTGGTCGATGCAGGCACTTTGGCTAACCTTCCGGGTGGTTTGAAGGCCCGTGGGCTGCGAATCAAGGGTGATGACACCCCAATTATGCCCGGAGAGTTCCGCGATGTGGACGTTCCCGGCGGAAGCATAGGCGAAAACATCAGTTTCTTGCCCTACAAAGAGCCAAGCACGGTTTTGTACCAGCTTATGGGCGACATTGTGGAGGAAGGACGGCGTTTTGCGTCCGCTGCTGACGTAAAAGCGTCCGATATGAACGCTGAAGCGCCGGTTGGCACCACATTAGCCATACTTGAGCGGTCAATGAAGGTCATGAGCGCCGTTCAAGCGCGGTTACACGCCTCTATGAGGTCGGAACTGCGCCTTTTATCAAACGTTGTGCGCGATTTTGGGCCTGAAACGTACCCATATGACGAAGATAAGGAGCCATTGGTGGCTTCTGACTTCGATGACAGGGTAGATATCATTCCAGTTAGTGATCCTAACGCAGGAACGATGGCTCAACGCATTATGCAGTACCAAGCGGCGCTGCAATTGGCGCAACAAGCGCCTCAGATGTACGACATGCCGCAATTGCACCGGCAAATGCTGGAAATCCTGAACATTCGGGACGCAGACAAGCTTGTTCCCACCGATGATGACATGACTCCAGTCGATCCGATCACTGAGAACATGAATATCATCAATGGTAAGCCGGTTAAGGCGTTTGTTTACCAAGATCACGAGTCTCACATCATGGCGCACAAGGCTATGCTGGAAGATCCAAAGGTCATGGAGCTTATGTCGCAAAGTCCCAACGCAGATTCGGCAGCAGCAGAGATGGCTGCTCACGTACAGGAACATTTAGCGTTCCAGTACAGGTTGGAGATCGAGAAAGAGCTTGGATTCGAGCTACCGGGGCCAGAAGAGCCGCTGCCTGAGGATATTGAGTACCGTATCTCTAGGCTTGCAGGACTTGCAGCGGATCAACTCAAAGGCAAGAACCAGCAAGAGGCGCAAGCTGCGGAGCAGCAGCAACAGGCAGAAGATCCTATCCTTCAGATGCAGCAAAAAGAGTTGCAGATCAAGGAGATGGAGGCGCAGCGCAGGATGCAAGCTGATATGGGTAGGCTTGAGCTTGATCAGCAGAAGGCTGCTGTTAAGGCAGAGCTTGATCGCATGCGGCTAGAGCAACAGAAAGATATCGAAGACAAACGAATCGCGGTCAAGCTGTCGCAAGACGAAAGTGAGCAGCAGCTAGAAGGATTCAAGCTTGGCCTTGATTTTGTGCAGGATGCGCTTGATGACAAGTAGTTCTCAGAACGTATTCCAGTACATGCAGGGTAACCTGCGCGAAAAAATGAACGAATATGCAGACTTCATTAGCGGTGGCGCGTGTAAAGACTACAGTGAGTACACTAAGTTGTGTGGAATCATTGAAGGTTTAGCCATCGCTGAGAGAGAGATTCTAGACTTGGCTGAAAAGTACGAGTCTGAATAACGTTACGTCAGGTAACGCAAGCGACTCTGGACGCTAATTTCCAGTGCGAAAGGAAAGCTAATGTCTGAAGCATTAGAAGATATCGGGACAGATGAATCCCGCAAGGCTAATCAGTTGCCTGAGCCGCAAGGCTACAAACTGTTAATTGCTTTACCAAACCCCGACGAAAAAACTGAGGGCGGCATCCTAAAGGCTGCAACCACTCTGCACGATGAGGAAGTAGGGTCTATTGTCGGCATGGTTCTCAAGATGGGAGCAGATGCTTACAATGACCCTAGTCGGTTCCCTAATGGCCCTTACTGTAACGAGGGCGACTGGATAATCATGCGCTCTTACTCTGGAACTAGATTCAAGGTTCATGGAAAAGAGTTTCGATTAATCAACGATGACTCCGTAGAGGCCGTCGTAGAAGATCCAAGGGGGATTATTAAGGTATGAGTGAAGCAGAAATGGACGTACAACCAGAACAGCCCATGAGTTCTGAGGATAAGTTCTTTGGCATCAAGACGCAGATTGGTAAAAAATCTAGCGAGTCTCCCGAAGAGCAGGGTGAGTTCGAGCTTGAAGTCATTGATGAAAGGACTGAAGAAGATCGTAGGCCGCCAAAGGCAGAGGCTTCGGATACTTCTGTCGGTATTGACGATGATGATGAAGAGCTTGCTGGATACAGCGACAAGGTACAGAAGCGAATCAACAAGCTTCGATACGAGCAGCATGAAGAGCGCAGGAAGCGTGAAGCAGCAGAGCGTATGCGGGAAGAAGCGGTACGGGTCGCGGAGCAGTTAAACAAGCGTAATCAAGAGAATGAAGCCCTAATCAATCGAGGCGAAGCAGCCTTGGTAGCTCAGATTAAGGCTAAGGCGGAACTTTCACTGCAAGATGCTCGTAATAATTACAAGCAGGCATACGAGGAAGGCGACACAGATCGACTTATCTCGGCTCAAGAAAGCCTAAATCGAGCACAAGCTGAGTTTGGCGAGGCAGAGAGGTATGAGAACAACCTAGCCTCTAATCAAGCGCAGCGAGAGCAGCAGGTAGAAGCTTGGCAACAACAACAGATTGCACAACAAGCAGCACAAAGCGTGGCGCAGCAAGCTCAACCAGAGCCTCAGGTAAGCCCTGAAGCGGAAGATTGGGCGGGTCGCAACTCGTGGTTTATGCAGGAAGGCTATGAAGAAATGACTAGCCTTGCGTATGGAACCCATGCAGCATTGATTAAAAGAGGTATTCAGCCCAATAGTGCTGAGTACTTCAGACAGATTGATTCGCGCCTAAGAAGCGCGTTTCCAGAATACGACTGGCAGGATAAAGGCGAATCATATAGCCGTGACGCATCCGTGACTGCCGGTCAGCCCTCGTCGGTGGTGGCACCCTCCGCAAGGAGTAACGGTGCTAAACCGCGCAAATTACGGTTAACGGCTACTCAGATCTCTCTCGCTAAGAGACTGGGTTTAACCCCGGAACAGTACGCGAGGCAACTCGCTAAGGAGACCTCGTAATGTCTGAAGAGCGCACCCCAAGAGAAAGTAAATCTCGTGAAAGTATTGAACGACCAAGTGATTCATGGAAGCCAGCTTCCATACTGCCAGATCCAAAGCCGCAAGACGGCTATGTGTTCCGGTGGGTTAAGACTTCACTGTTAGGTCAGTCTGACAACACTCACGTTTCCAAGATGTTCAGGGAAGGATGGGAGCCTGTAAGGGCGGAAGATCATCCAGAACTGATGCTTGAGTCTGATGTAGGCTCACGTTTCCAAGGAAACATTGAGGTTGGCGGATTGCTGTTGTGTAAGGCTCCTGCGGAAACAATGGAAGCTAGATCAAGACACTTCCAGCAGGCTGCTGAAAATCAGATGGCTTCGGTTGACAATAACTATCTCAGAGAAAACGATCCTAGAATGCCGATGCTCAATCCAGAGCGAAGCACTAGGACTACCTTTGGAAAAGGCTAACCCTTAGCAGGGGTTAGTTATTATTAACTAGGAGGCCAATTATGGCTACTTCTGCTGCCCCAACAGGTGCGGAACCAGTTGATACCTTGAGTGCGAGCGGCTCGTTTACCGGGAAGATTCGCCACATCAAGATTGCAAGTGGTTATAGCACCGCCATTTTTTACGGAGATTTCGTAAAATTGGTGTCTGATGGTGTCGTTGAAAAGGACACGGGTACTGCAACTTTGACTCCTGTAGGAGTTTTTGTTGGTTGCGCGTACACCGATCCCAACACAAACCAAAAGACTTTCAGCCAAACATACCCAGCGTCTACTTCTGCAAGTGACATTGTGGCTTATGTGGTTGATGACCCCAACGTGTTGATGCGTATGCAAGGCGATGCGTCTCTCGCTCAGACTACTCTGGGTAACAACGCAGCGGTTGTTCAAACCGCTGGTTCTACCTCTATTGGTCGAAGCAAGAACGCTGTTGACGCAAGCACTGCTGCAACAACAAACACACTCCCACTGCGAATCATTGATTTTGTAGATGGGCCAACTAGTTCGGCTGGTGATAGCTTCACTGATGTAATCGTTAAATTTAACGTTGGTCATCAGTACGTTACCACCACTGGCGTATAGGAGGTTTAGGCAATGGCTATCTCAAGAGCGCAAATGCTTAAAGAACTCCTGCCGGGGCTTAATGCTCTTTTTGGTTTGGAGTATGAAAAGTACGAGGACGAGCACACTCTCATTTATGAGACTGAAAGCTCTGATCGTTCTTTCGAGGAAGAAGTGAAGTTGTCTGGCTTCGCTGCTGCCCCTGTGAAAGCAGAAGGCGCGGCTACCAGCTACGACTCCGCTCAAGAGTCTTACACCGCTCGGTACAATCACGAGACCATTTCGATGGGCTTTGCGATCACCGAGGAAGCGATGGAAGACAATTTGTACGATTCACTTTCTGCTCGTTACACCAAGGCGCTTTCTCGCGCTATGGCGTACACCAAGCAGGTGAAGGCGGCAAACTTGTTGAACAATGGTTTCACCAGCTTCCAATCTGGAGACGGTGTAACTCTGTTCAATGCTTCACATCCTTTGGTCAACGGTGGAACTAACTCCAACCGTCCGTCCACTGGTGCTGACTTGAACGAAACGTCACTGGAAAATGCGATCATTGAGATTGCTGCGTTCACCGATGAGCGTGGTCTTCTTATTGCAGCGCGTCCTCGCCGTTTGATCGTACCACCCGCTTTGATGTTTACGGCAGATCGTCTGCTTGAAACGACTCAGCGTGTTGCGACCAGCGACAACGACATCAATGCTATCCGCAACATGGGTGCGATCCCAGAAGGCTATGCAGTCAATCACTACCTGACTGACAGCAACGCTTTCTTCTTGATCACTGATGTGCCAAATGGCATGAAGCACTTCGAGCGTACTTCGCTTGAAACTTCAATGGACGGTGACTTCGATACTGGCAACGTGCGCTACAAAGCGCGTGAACGTTACAGCTTCGGCGTTTCTGACCCTCTGGGTATCTATGGATCACCCGGATCTAGCTAGTAGCTAGGAAGAGTTTGGTGGCCCCTTCGGGGGCCGCCCTTTTTCCTGACCGATTGTTCCACGTGGAACATAAGGACTAACCCAGACAGGAGACTACAATGGGTAATTCGACTTTCACAGGAGCGGTACGCTCCCAAAATGGATTCAAGGTTGTTTCAAAGAACTCAACTTCTGGAGAGGTAACCACCTCGTTCCAGCTTGATAACTCTGGACTTATTGCTGCGCCGGTACTACTGACCGATGCAGACACTACTATTACGGCAGCAGAGCATGGCAGCCGCACTATCGTTGTTCCTGCGGTAACAGCAAATCGAACCTTGACCCTGCCAGCACCAGTTGCCGGTATCAATTTCAAGTTCATCTACGGCGGCGCTGCTGAAGAGACTGAGAACGTTATCTTTGATACTGGTTCCACGTCTAACTTCATCCAAGGCGGCATCGTTCATCTGGATTCAGATGCAGATAACGTGTCTGTCTACTCAGATGGAAACTCAAATCGCAAGCTTACGTTGACCGACTTCGGCATCTTCGAGATTAACTTTGTCGCTAAAGATGGCGACAGTTGGTATGTCTGGGGCTATGCTGAAGGAGCCGATGCTCCAGCGTTTGCTGATTCCTAATAGGAGGTTGTCATGGCTGATGCAGTAGCAACACAAACCATTCAAGACAATGGTAGTACTGCGATATTCCGGTTCACAAATGTCAGTGATGGCACTGGTGAATCGGCAGTAACAAAGATCGATGTTTCTGCATTGGCCGCTGACCCTGTTACGGGCGCGGCTTGCACCAAGGTATCGATTGAAAAGATCCAATACACCACCGTAGGGATGGGCGTAAAGATCTTATTTGACGCTTCGAGTGATGTCTTGGCTTGGCAGCTAAAGGCAGATGATGCTAGGACGTTTGACTTCACTGACTTCACAGGCATCCCTAACAACGCTGGTAGTGGCGTTACTGGAGACATCCAGTTCTCTACTGTCAGTGCCAGTTCGGGCAACGTGTACGTTATCGTTATGCAGGTAAGGAAGCACTTCTAGTGGCTGAGAAGAAGAAGTCTCGCGTAAACGAGGCTGGCAACTATACGAAGCCAGCCTTACGCAAGAGGCTGTTCAACTCTATAAAGGCAAGCGGCAAGGGCGGCAAGCCGGGGCAGTGGTCTGCGCGTAAAGCGCAGATGCTGGCTAAACGTTACAAGGAATCTGGCGGGGGTTACAAAAACTAATGCCTCTCAAGAAGTCGCAAAAGTCGCTGAAGAAGTGGACAAAGCAAGAATGGGGAACCAAGTCAGGCAAACCATCGACACAAGGAAAGAAAGCGACAGGTGAAAGGTATCTCCCGAAGAAGGCTAGAGCGGCTCTATCAGATGCGGAGTACGCTGCTACAAGTAGAAAGAAACGAGCCGACACAAAAAAAGGCAAGCAGCACTCAAGCCAGCCTAAGAAGATTGCCAAGAAAACAGCGAGGCATCGTAAATGAGCTTGACCGATGCGGAAAAGAACCGGCTAAAGAAGGTCGGTCTACAGGGGCTGAATAAGCCCAAGAGGACACCAAGCCACGCCACAAAGAAAGGCGTGGTTGCTGTGCGTGATGCAGGCAAGATGAAGATCATCCGATTTGGTGATCAGAAGATGGGCCACAATTACTCAGACGAGGCTCGTAAAAGCTTCAAGGCTCGTCATGCAAAGAACATTAAGAAGGGCAAGACATCAGCCGCATACTGGGCTAACAAGATGTTTTGGTCTGGCAAAGGTGGCAGTAAGAAAAGCCCCCCTAAGTCGCAGAAGCAGAAGTTTGGTAAAAGCTGATGCCAATAAGCCGAGCGCAACAGAAACAACAAATTAACAAGCCCAAGGCAAAGAAGCCAAAAGCTAAGAAGAATCGGAGGTAGTAAGTGGCTACTAGCAATACATTTACATTTAATCTCGACCTATCCGATTCTATGGAAGAGGCTTTCGAGAGGGCAGGATTAGAGCTTCGTAGTGGGTATGACTACAAGACAGCTAGGCGCAGCCTAAACCTGATGATGCTTGAGTGGCAGAACAGAGGGTTAAATCTCTGGACTGTTGAGTTTGGGACGCAAGCACTCACTGCCGGTACTAACACCTATACACTGGATGGCAAGGTTTTAGACATCATCGAAGCGTTCATACGCACAGATGCAGGCGATACGAACTCGCAGTTTGATCAGTCGATGACCCGCATTTCGGTGAGTCAGTACTCAAACCTTCCCAACAAGCTGTCGCAAAGCAAGCCTCTTCAGTACTTCGTTGATCGAAACGCAGACAATATCACGATCAACCTGTGGCCTACGCCTGACGCGCAAGAGACCTACTCGTTTGGGTATTACTACATGGAGCGGATTGAAGATGCAGGAAGCCCTGCGTCGAACAATATAGACGTTCCAGCTAGATTCTTACCCTGCTTGGTGAGCGGTTTGGCGTATCAGTTAAGCATGAAGTACCCCCAAGCTGGGGCCAGAGCGCAAGCGTTGAAGATGGATTACGAGGAGCAATGGAAGCTTGCCTCTGAGTCTGATCGCAACAAGGCTTCTCTGTTTGTTTCGCCGGGAGGGTATACCTTTTGAGTAGAGCAAAGGGCAAGTACGCTTACGGCTATTGTGATCGAACTGGGTTCAGGTATCCGCTTAGAGATCTTGTGCCTGAAATTTTTAACCAAAGACCTACAGGGTTCTTGATTGGCAAAGATGTTGTCGATCCAGACCAGCCGCAGCTACAGGTTGGCAAGCTTTTGCTTGACGATCCTAAGCCTCTCTTGAACCCAAGACCCGACAGATCTTTGGATGAGAGCAGAATCCTATCGTCATTTGATCCTGTGGGTCAGGTGGGTTTGGGCATGACGGGTGATGTAGGCCGAGTCACGGTGGCAACAAGCTGATGGCCCTTACATTCACTACACTCAAGTCTGCTATTCAGGACTACTTGGAGAGCACTGAGACCACGCTGGTATCAAACTTACCGCTTATTATTCGGCAGGCGGAAGATAGAATACTTAAAGCTGTCCAGTTGCCTAACTTTCGCAAAGCAGTTAACGGGGTTACAACGTCAGGCAACTCGTACCTAGAGACTCCTTCGGACTTTTTATCTCCGTATTCTCTAGCTATTACGCCTACGTCTGGTTACGACTATCTGATAATTAAAGACGTAAACTTCATTCGTCAGGCGTATCCGGTAGCAAGCACTACGGGAACGCCAAAGTATTACGCACTGTTTGATGATACGACGTTCATACTAGGCCCAACACCCAATGATAACATTACCGTAGAGCTTCATTATTTCTATGCGCCTCAATCAATTACAGAGGCGTCAGACGGCACTAGCTGGCTAGGGTCTAATGCAGAAGAAGCCTTGCTTTATGGAAGCCTGATAGAGGCTGGGACGTTTTTGAAGACAGAACAAGATATGATGCAACTTTACGCCACTAGATATGAGACGGCTTTGGCTGACCTCAAGTCTTTGGGCGAGGGTTACAGCACAACGGATAATTACAGAGCCGGTATGGTTCGTTCAGAAAGGATGTAGCTGAGTGCTTATCACACCTTCAGAAATGGGCATAGGCAACGTCCTTGTCTCAACGACAGATAACAAGGGTCACGATCCAGACTTCTGGGCTGATTCAGCCGCAGATAGGATTGTTAGTGTTGGCGGAAACTGCCATCCTGCAATTGCAGAACAAGCAAACGAATTCAAGAGGGCTGTCAGGGCGACGGTCTTCTTTTATATCAAAGAGGCGATTCGTAGTGACAGAGTCACTCTTGCCGCTGAATTTGAAAACCAAGGCCATGCTGATATGGCGAACATCATAAGGAGTCTATAATGGCTATCACGACTGCAATGTGTACGTCTTTCAAGAAAGAGCTTTTGGAAGCGGTACACAACTTTAAGAACTCTGGCGGAAGCACGTTTAACTTGGCACTGTATACAAGCAGTGCTTCTTTGGGCGCAGGCACCACCGCATACACCACGTCTAATGAGGTGTCAGGTACAAACTACACAGCAAAGGGTGCGGCCCTGACTCGTGTAGATCCGTCCACCTCAGGTACAACTGCAATTACGGACTTTGCAGATCTTACGTTTTCAAATGCGACGGTCACTGCAAGAGGCGCACTTATCTTTAACGATAGCGCGTCAGGAGACCCTGCTGTTTGTGCGTTGGACTTTGGCGGAGACAAGACTTCAACAGCAGGCGACTTTACCATTCAGTTCCCTACTGCGGATGCGTCTAACGCCATTATCCGAATAGCCTAGTACTTAGTACATGGCGATAATTAACGGCTGGGGTCGCGGTGGCTGGGGTGACCTTGCGTGGGGCGAGGGAAGTGTCCCTGTCACCGTCACAGGCGTTGAGGCGACTGGCGCTGTTACTACGGCTACTGCCTCAGGCGATGCCAACTTTTCTGTCACTGGTGTTTCGGGCACTGGTGCGGTTGGGTCTGTCTCCATTGTCGCAGAAGCAAATGTTACGCCGACAGGAGTTTCGGGCACTGGCGAAGTTACAGTACCGTTACCCGTATCAAACAACACCCTTCCTGTTACAGGCGTTGAAGGTACGACCCAGCTAGGAGGAGATGTTGCCATCGGGCTGGGCGTAACTGTCCCGCCCTCAGGGGTTAATGCCACATCCGGTATTGGCACGGTTACAACCACAAGCGTTAACGTAATACCCCAGACCGGGGTTGAAGGCACAGGTGAGATTGGAACGCCTTCGTTCTCACTGAGCATTGTTCAAGGTGTCACGGGTGTATCTGGTACTGTCGCTGTTGGAACTATTGACGCTGATCCAGACGCTAACGTAACGGGAGTTGGAGCCACTGGTTCAACTTCAGCGCCAACAGTCACAGCAGGCGCTATAGTAGTTCCTACAGGTGTTGAGGCAACAGGTGCTGTTACAACGGCTACGGTTTCGGGCCTTGCAAACTTTTCTGTTAGCGGAGTCTCTGGCACTGGTCAGTCAAACACCGCGACAGCGACAGGCGGTGCAACAGCCTCTGTTACTGGCGTTGAAGCTACGGGATCAGCAGGCACAGTCTCCACGATAAGCAACAATACACTGCCGGTTACAGGTGTTGAGGCCACAGGCCAGATTGGAACTTCTGCGATTCTTCTTAGCATCCGTGCCGATGCTACAGGTGTTGAGGCTACTGGAGGCGTTGGAACTGTTGATGCAGATCCAGACGCTAACCTAACGGGAGTTGAGGGCACAGGCCAAGTTTCTGCCCCAACCGTCTCAGCAGACGCTACAACAAGCGTTGCTGGGGTTTCTGCGACAGGGGCTACATCTGCATCTACAGCTACCGGAGGGGCTACAGGGGCCGCTACAGGCGTCTCTGGGACAGGCTCTGTTGGCTCTGTGACCGTAATAGCTAAGGCAGTGGTTACTCCGATAGGCGTTAGTGGAACTGGTGCGGTTACCGCAATAAACATATGGGGGCTTGTCGATACAAGTCAGACAGCAAATTGGACAGAGGTAGCATAGATGGCGACTTACGTTAATGACCTTCGATTAAAGGAAATCGCTAATGGCGATGAAAGCGGAACATGGGGCACCAGTACAAATACCAACCTTGAGCTTATAGGTGAGGCTTTAGGCTATGGCACTGAGGCGATCACAACCAATGCAAATACGCACGCGTCTACGGTAGCTGATGGCTCAACCGATCCCGCTCGTGCAATGTACATTAAGTACACAGGCACCTTAGATTCAGCCTGCACTATCACGATTGGGCCGAATACAATGACCCGCGTTCATATCATTGAGAATGCAACAAGTGGGTCGCAAAACATAATTATTAAGCAAGGATCTGGCGCTACTGTAACGATTGGTAATGGTAACGTTAAGGTTGTCTTCCTAGATGGTGCTGGCAGTGGCGCGGCGGTCACAGATGCACTCATAGACTTAGAGCTTGCTGATGTAGCTAGCGCAACCATTGCGACAGCAGATATAAACGGCGGATCAATTGACGGCACGACAATCGGCGCAAATACAGCCGCTGCTGGCACGTTTACTGACATAGTTTCTAACGGCAAAACGGTAGGAACACAGTCGATTGTTAGCTCGAATCCGACATCTGCCTCTGGGTTCCCAGACGGGCATGTGTTCTACGTTATTAGCTAGGAACAAATAGTGGCTATATTTATTAACGACAATGGTACGCTGAAGGAACTAGACACCGACTCGCAGATTGCTGTCCGTGCTACAGCCAATACGCTTCATCAGGTGAACTTCATCGTCGTTAATAACGGCGGTACGTTGGCGACAGTCTGGAACGCTATATACAACACGACCAGAGCTACCGCGACAACACGCGCCACAGCTACGTCTCGTGCAACCCAGACGAGCCAGTCTACCAGCAGGGCAACGACAACCACCTTTAATACTACGACTACATCTGCCACGGCTACGTCTAGGGCCACGACTACATCGTTCAACACGGCGTTCAATACTACTAGGGCTACGACCACTAGCTTTAACACGACAACCACGTTTGGCACTAGCAAGAACACGACTACTAGCTACAACACCTCGTTTAATACCACGACTTCGAGGGGCACTAGCAAGTCTACGGTTACGTCGTTTAACACGTCGAGGGGTACGTCTAGGGGCACTAGCAAGAATACGACCACTAGCTTTAACACGTCGTTCAATACGTCTCGCGGTACAAGTAGGGCTACGAGTAAAAATACTACAACAACATTTGCTACAAGTAGGGGTACCTCCAAACAAACATTTACTGTTGTGGGCGGAAAACCGGCAGCAACCACCACGAGCTATAATACATCGTTCAACACGAGCAAAAGCACGTCAACGTCGTTTAACACTGCGTTTAATACGACATTTGCTACAAGTCGGGGAACGAGTAAGGCGACATTAACGTCGTTTAACACTGCGTTTAATACGACATTCGGTACCAGCAAGAATACCACGACGAGCTATAATACGGCTTTCGCAACCGCTACCAGCAGGGGAACATCCAAAACGACCCTGACTTCTTTCAATACCTCACGGGCGACAGGAACGAGCAGGAGTACGACTACAACGTTTGCAACTAGCCGAGGAACATCGAAATCAACTACAACAACGTTTAACACATTGACTGGATTTGCTACGGCTACAAGCAAGTCAACTACAACGACATTCAACACAGCGTTTAATACTACAACGACGTTCAATACAACGACGACTTTCAACACAAACACTGTTATATTTGAGCGCCTAACCGCTACCGGCAACCAGACTGAGGTTACGTCTGGTAGCGCACACAACGCTAGATATCACGATGGGTCACAATGGACGGAAGCGTAGAGCGAGAGCTAAAGGCTATTAACAAGCGCATAGAGACTATGCTCGACATAGTGCTTGAACATTTTGGCGATGCAGAAGATCGCTTTGATGAGTTAGAGAAGATGATCTCTGATATTCGCAGTGTTGGTGCGGAGAGCAAAGGTGGCGATTGAGCAGTTAGCCCTCGATGATCGTCTTGGGAAAACAGGATCGCATTTCTTCAAAAGCGGGAACATTCTTAGGAACCCTAAATGTAACTCGCTAAATCTAGCCAGCTTGCTTCCTGAGCGCGGACTTTATAACACTAATCTTGAGTACGACCTTTGGTATGACATGGGCGGTGACAAAGAGATCCACGGCTACGTTTATACGGACGCTCTTGAAGACTACCTGTACATAAAACCCGCCAATGTACATTTTGCTGAAATGGCTATGTACGCAAGTGTAAAGCTTGACCCAACCGGCTATGGCGAAAAGCTAGTCGATCAGATGGGTCAGGGTATTGAGGACAAATACAGGCTAAGAAGTGCTAAGTCCAAGCACAAGTTTGTGATATTCCTGCCCGGAACCAACTGCATAAAACAGGTATTGGATTGGGCGTTGGTGAAAGCTGCGGTCGATCAGGGCGCTGTAATTAAGCCTCATCCCATCTCTAGCGTGTCGCTGGTGGTTCATCTTAAAAACTTGTATGGCGAAGATAATGTCCTGAACAAGAAGGAGTCAGGGCATGAGCTTATGCATGCGGCAGATATCGTGGGATGTTGTTGGAATAGCGAAATGGGAATAGCCGCAATAGCGGCAGGTAAAGGGTTTCATCTGTTTACAGATCTGAAATCCAAAAACCATCACACATACGCCTCTATATACAAAGCCATACTAAGCGGTGGTAATTACCGGGATAATCTGATTAGAGTATTTGACAGTCCGTTTAGCGGTATAATCAATGGCAAAAGCGATGACGCGATAGATCGTATTGCCTCATTTTTCAATCAGTTTTCGGAGGTTCCTCACATTGAACCCAAAAATACTAGTCCGTGAGAACGCTTGGAGCGCGATCACAGTAGACTCTATCAAGGCGAACATGCCTGATTGGGAGCCTGTCTTGATCAAGAAGGGGGCTTCTGGTGTCATTGCTACTGCACTTGACAATGCAGACGGCATCACGATGTGCGTTCGAGGCGGTATTGTTCTTGATATAAAATCAGAAGACTTGCCCCCTGACGAAAAACTCTCCACGTTCCATATATCCTTAGCGAAGCGCGGTGTCTATGTGGACAGCGAAAAGCACGATCAGATATACAACTTAGCCGGTGCGAACATCACTCACGGGACATGGGACTTAGATGTCATCATAGTCAATCCCGACCTGTGGGATGTTACTCCAGAGCAAGATGCAGGCGCGTTGCGTGACAAGAAGATATTAAAGATGCCTCGTTACATGAATCATAGGGTGGATCGTGTTGCAGAAAGGGTCTTACCTGCCGCAGAGCTAGCTAGGTACGGCGTTCTTGGTCATCAAGCTAGTGTCTTGAATTATGTTGGTGTGTTGACTCACGGTCTCTATGGAGCAGCTAGGTATGCTTATGCCCTTGATCGTGTTACGCCATTCGTAGGGAACCTTAGCGAGGAAAAGAAGACTCAAGCTGAAGCATACATAGGTCGATGCGAGTCGCAGTCAAGATTCATCAAAGCTTTAGCGGAGAGTAACTAATGGCCTTGGTTCGTACACGCATATTCTCCATCGTAGATGCTGAGTTTGATCGTGTGTTTGATGGTTCGTTAGCCATTATGACAGACGCAGCAACAGGTACATTCCCTTTCGCTGAGAGAGGACTTACGACATACGATGATCAAAAAGCGCACCTTCGCGCCATTGCTGAACAATACATTTCAAGAGATAACGCTTTCTGTTTCAAGACGGAAGATGACGGGCTGATTCTAACTTTGGTTTTTGGAACAGTGGCTAATAGCCAGTTAGATATGTGGATTTGGCTTGGTGCGGCTGACGCTAATGGCAGCAGAAGTTATGTATACGATAAGGCCAACGTTGTCAGCTTTCACACATGGCTAAAGGAACAAGGGGTCACCAGCATCCAGAGTCATGTTTCTGAAAAAGGTAGTCGCCTCAAAGACTTCACCGAGGACGGTAACACGCGCATCAGAGATGTAAGCGGTGACTGGGGAATATCAGAAACGCTAGAAGATCTATCGGGCACGGCCTACTCTAGTCGTAATGCAAGAACACTCACGATGAACAGCAACGCAAACATTGTTGTTGATGATGATTAAGGAGACATGATGTATATACCTGAGACGATTGACGTGGATGGTACTGAGTACAAGGTTGCAGATCTGCCACAAGAATTGCAGAACCTGCTGGTAGAGCACTGTAATGCCTCCCTTCAACAAAAGGCGTATGAACGGTTATGCAATACCCTTGCTGACGAGATAGCTCATGGAGTGCAGGACTGGAGTTCGATGAACACTGAAAGCATCCCTGACCTACGCCCTGTTAAATAGATGGACATTGGTTCTGTTGGAGGAGCGCCTCAGGTTAGCTGGAAGCAGGTCGCTATCCAGAAGCAGGAGGTCTTGAAAACCGGCGGTGAAGGGGAGTTGGTTCGAGAGGCAATAGAGACTGTTATGCCTACCGTGTATACCATGCAGGATGGCAGGATTACTGTAGAGCAGTTGGCTTCTTCAAAATCACTAGACCTGCTGGCATGACAAAAGAAGAGTCGGAGTTATGGCGAGAAGAAGCCTCTGATTCTAGATTAGAGGTGCTGTTATTCTTATGTCAGATAGTATTGATTATGATTTTGGCGCTATCGATCAGGCCGTTAGAAAAGCTATTCAAGAAGCTAAAAGCCAAGGTTTCGTTGCGGTTGTTGTAACGGGCAAGGTTAGCCCCATGTGGTGGCATGCTGTTGCAGCTATGCTGAAGGAAAACAGACAAGATATGATGAAGGCAAAACAAATATGACCCCTACAGAGAAGGCCATAGCGCAAATTGAAGCCCACGAGCGTGAATGCGCGGTTAGGTACGAGGGTATCGAAAAGCGTCTTCAAGATGGCAGCAAGCGATTTGATCGTCTTGAAATGATGATCTGGGGCGTTTATGTGACGGTGATTGTTGCGGTGGCTCTGCCACAGTTTATGGGTGGCTGATTGTGATTGGCGAGATCGCTGCAATTGTAGCTGGCGTAAATGCGGCTACCAGTGCGATCAAGCAGGTCGCTGAAACGACTAATGACATTCAGTCTATCTCTGGGTTTTTGTCTGCGTTAGGTGGTGCCGAGGTAGAGCTACAGCGCGCTCAAAACGATGGCAAGCTGTCAGAGGCCGATGCTGTGAAAGCGGCGTTGGCAAAGAAGCAGATCCAAGAAACCATGCGTGAGATCAAGGATTTGTTTACCGTTAGTGGTAACGGACAGTTGTACCAAGAAGCTATGCAGGCGATGGCAGACGCTCGTAAGCAAAAGCAGCTTGAGTTGGCTAGGAAGGCGGCAGCTAAAAAGAAGTTTTGGAAAGAAGTTAAAGAATACGCCGTTATTGGTACCGTACTACTATTTCTGCTACCCATGACGCTGGCGCTACTACTTGGTTGGTTGACACGATGATGGCGTTCTTATTGGTTGTGGTGATAAACGGTGAGCCAATAGCAGATCAGTTTTACTTCCGCGACATTACACGATGCAACGCTTTTGCTTACTACGTCAGCACAGGCAAAACAAAGATAAACAACCGCTATCAGAGGCAAGAAAACGTGACAGCATATTGCATCCCGAAGCGGGTTCCAGAGAACACAAAGACTTGGGACTGATATGGCAGCAAAGCGATTAGAGGAAGGCTCTGAATATGCTAGCTTCGATACGGATGGTGACGGCATCGTCTCTGATGAAGAGCTACAAACGAGCAAGGAGTTGCAGGAACTGCGGCTACAGCATGAACGGGCAGATGCTCAACGAGCTATGTCGTGGTTCGCGCTCTGGGGTATGCTGTTATATCCGTCACTGGTGGTTATCAGTGAGTTCTTTGGGATGAATCAAGCAGCAACCATCTTGGGTGATATGGCAGCAGTATATTTTGTATCCGTTGCAGGCATACTTGCAGCGTTTTTTGGCGCTCAAGCTTGGTCAAATAGGAAATGATATGTGGCAGCTAGCTGGAGTTCTTGGAGTTGCTTTAGCTCTGACTGGTGGCGCTTTCAAGATGTATCATGATAAGGCAGAGGCAGAGAAGGAAGCCTTGTCTGTTCAGCTTCGAGTGGCGGCAGATAACCAAGCGGCCCTAGAGTCCAGTGTGAAAAATCTTAACGAGCAAATTGTTAAGGCAGAAACCCGTCAGCAAGAAATGTATGAGCGTGTTTCTCAGTTGCAGATTGACAACGCAGAATCTCAACGTGAGGTGGAGACGATCAGAAAAAAGTTCGCAAAGCACGATATGACTGTTCTCTCTTTACGGAAGCCGGGTTTGATAGAGAAGATAATCAATCGCGGGACGAAAGGGGTGCTGAGTGATCTGGAAGCTATTACCAATACTTCTTCTTAGTGGTTGCGGCCTAATAGGTCGTGAGCCATACGTTCCTGAAACAAAGCAGGTTGAGGTTGTGACTGTGGTACAGCAAGCGGCTGTCTATCATCCGCCTTTACCCAACTCTGTTTCGATGGCACCTGTTGAGTGGAAGGTGCTAACCCCAGACACGATGCGTGAATATCTAGACGATCTAGAGGCCGGTAACGCTCCAGTAAACGCATATTATGGAGTGTCGCCAAAGGGTTACGAAAACCTTTCCTCTAACATGGCAGAAGTAAAGAGGTATATTAGACAGGCTTTGTCTATAATCGATTACTACAAAGACTTATCGGAAGATACGAATGGATCTGGAGGGGATAGTTCAGATTGATATAAACATTACGGACTTGTGCAACCGCACATGTTCGTTCTGTCCACGGTCTGATGCATCTATTTACCCCAACAACAACCAGAACATGACGTTAGAAATGTTCGACCTGATCATGGATCAGATCGAAGAATGGCGATTCAGCGGTAATGTCATTTTGGCGGGTCGAGGGGAAAGCACAAATCATCCTCAGTTCGAGAAGATAATTCAGCGGTTGCTTCGTAAACCCAACAGATACCGTACACAGGTGACAACGAATGGGTGGCGGCTTGATCGTTACTGGGATTACTACCGTCAGCTAGATAATCTAGTCCTTAATACCTACACCACCGAAGAAGACTTTAAGGCTAGACGAAAGAAGTATCCACGCTTAGATAACGGTGAGCGGATTGAGGATTACTGGAAGCCGGACGGTGGCTCGGTTGGAGACGTGAATGTGTTACCTGACTACCCAGACCCTAAGGGTGGCAACTTCAGATACAAGCATGTCTTTAATCACAGGGCAGGGTTAATCGCAGGTGGCACCGCCGTGAAAGGCCCGTGTGTACACCCCATGAGGGGGATATTCATTAACTTCGACGGTGAGTTGCAGATGTGTTGCAACGACTGGTCGCATCAAATCGGCTTTGCTAACGTCAAAGATGTTAATCTGTTTAGAGAGTGGCGTGATAACAAGGAGTTACAACGAATCTCTACTGAGCTTATTAATGGTAATAGAGATGTGACACCGCCTTGCAGTGTGTGCGATGTGCAGTGTGCAAAGCCTGAGTTTGTTGAGAGGTATAAACATTGGGTCTAAGGAAGATAAAGAATCAATTACGCAGCGTGTTAGGCGCTATGCGTAGGTTGTACAAGAATCCCAACGACCTTGAGGCCGCTTTCATTGTTTTTAATTGGCTATCCTCGCGCTCTGTCCGCAAACAGTACGAAACGTTTCGCCGTACTCCAATAGGATCAAGGATCATCGATAACGATGAGTCGTTAGTCGGGATTCTGGATGATGTTGATAAGCTTAAAGCTATGCCGGTAGGTAGCTTAGGCCACGAGTACTCTAGATTTTTAGTTGATACTAGTCGATCTACATCTCAATTTGCTGATGACACCAAGAAGCGAGGCGAGAAGCCCTCTGAGTCGGCGTTCAACTGTTATATCCGGTGGTATAGGGATCAGCATGATCTGACTCACACCGTTACAGGATATGAGAGGAACCCGTTTGGCGAGGTTGTCTTGCTCTGGTTCTTGCATGGCAACTTTGCAAACTTCGGGATTATCGCAATGACGATACCCATGACGATAACCCACGCTAGGAAAAAGGGCTGGGGTGTTTTTGCTGCGTCTTTTGAGGCGTACATGAACGGGCGCAAGGCGGAGTGGCTTGCCGGTATGGACTGGCCTGCTTTGTTAGAGATGCCTCTAATCGATGTTAAGTCGCTCATGAAGATCAGGTCGCCCATTAAATATCACGAGTTGATGTACAAGCTAAGAGCTTCAAAGAGTCCTACCCGTGAAAGTAGTAGATGATTTTCTTTACGACGATCTTTATCAAGACTTAGTCCGAGATCTCAACGATTTAAGATATACGCACGTTGATTCATACAACGGCATAGAGAAGTCTGAGGCACTGCTGGATGCAGAAACAGTGGGTAGGATTAGAAGTTGTTATGCCGACAAGGTTGCAGATCCTGTCGGAGTTTTTGAAGCGTCTATTACCAAGTGCGATCCGGGGTACGAGTACGACCTTCACGCCGATCATCCAGATAAGATTGTCAGCACTGTACTCTACCTTGCTCCAGAAACGGGGGACGGAACACTTTTTCTACAGAAAATTGAGGGGACAAGATTGTTTTTTGAAGAGGTTGTGTGGCTCCCGAATCGATTAGTTACATGGAAGAATGCTGGTCAAAGACACATGTATCGGAATACGAAGCAAGAGATTAGGTTTACACTGAACATATATCAGAAAAAGCATGACGTGTCGTTTGAGGTGCAAAATATCTATGAGTAAACAAACAAGCGCAGAGGGCGTGGCTCTCATTAAGAAGTTTGAAGGGTGCGAACTAGAGGCTTATCAGTGTTCCGCTAACGTCTGGACGATTGGGTACGGTCATACTCGTGGCGTGGAAGATGGCGATTCTTGCTCTCAGGAAGACGCTGAGAGAATGCTCGTTGAGGATCTTGAAGAGTTTGAAGGGTACGTCAATGACATCGTTGAGTGCCCTCTTGAGCAGAATCAATTTGATGCATTAGTAGCATGGACATACAACCTAGGGCCAACTAACCTGAGGGAATCTACTTTGCTGATCAGGCTGAATGAAGAAGATTATAACGACGTTCCAACGCAAATACGCCGATGGAATAAAGCAGGTGGTAAAGTGCTAGACGGTCTTGTAAGGCGCAGAGAGGCAGAAGCCCTCCTGTTCTTAGGCCAAAATTGGGAAGAGGTATAGGTTATGAGCAGAGGCGGATCAGGCGGCGGCAGCAAAGGCGGCGGACAGACCGTCCCTTACGGGGGCGGAAACGTTGGAAACAATAGGTTCCAACAGCCACAGCCCATACCCCAGAATAGCTTTGTAGCTGACGGCCCAAACCCTTACGGGGCAGGAAACAGCCTTGGCTCTAGCGTCGGTAGAATCATGGGTGACATGAGATATAACCAGAACGTTGGTGGCTATCAAGGATTGCAACAGCAAGCGTTTCAGCAGCCCCAGCCGTTTCGCCAGCCCATGAGATATCAGCAGCCCATGTATCAAAGTTTTGGCGGCTACAATCAGCCTCAATACCAACCTATGCCATTCCGCGCCCCCTCTCCGGGCAAGGGTGGATCAAAGGGTGGCGGCATGAGTGTGCCGAGATATCCCCGAAATGAAGTCCAGCCATACCGAATGCCTATGCAAGAAAACCCGCTGGGCGATAGAGGCATGATGCGGACAATGGAGATGAAGCCCGGAAGAGATTACATACCTTTCATGCAGCCTGAGCGTCAGACGAATCAGATGCCGCGTCAGATGATGCAAGCCACAAATCAAGGTCTTGGGGGGTTTTTTAGGTAATGCCTCTCGCCAAGATTCAGTTCAGCCCCGGCGTAAACAAAGAGGGTACTGAGTACACGGCAGACGCTGGATGGTTTGACTCCGACAAGATACGGTTCCGTAAGGGGCGCGTTGAGAAGATTGGCGGATGGGTCAAGTCTGTAACAGATACGTTTTACGGCATAGCAAGATCGTTGCACTCTTGGTCATCTCTTGAAGGAACGCGATATCTTGGTCTTGGAACCAATCTGAAGTTTTATGTGAATGAAGGCTCTACGTTCAATGATGTAACGCCCCTGAGATTGACCGCTGGCGCTGGTGACGCAACGTTTGCAGCAACAGATGGATCATCAACGATCACTGTGACAGAGGCCGCACACGGCGCTGCCTTAAACGACTTTGTCACCTTTACAAGCGCAGCGACTTTGGGTGGAAATATAACAGCCGCCGTCTTGAATCAGGAATATCAGATTACGTCAGTACCCACAACTGACACGTTTACGATAGAAGCATTAGACACTTTAGGCGCTTCTGTATCGGCAAACTCTAGCGACACCGGCAACGGCGGCGGTTCTACTGTAGCTGCATATCAAATAAATTCTGGATTGAACGCTTTCATTACCGGCACGGGATGGGGTTCTGAGGCGTGGGGCGTAAGCACGTTTGGTAGCGCAAGCTCTATCTCTGCTGCCGGTCAATTGCGTTTGTGGAGCCAAGATAACTTTGGCGAAGATCTTATTTTTAATGCTCGTGGTGGCGGGATCTATTACTGGGACGAGTCAGTTGGTGTGGGAACAAGAGCAGTTAACGCAACATCCTTGTCCGGGGCATCTGATGTTCCAACGGTTGCCTTGCAGGTTATGGTGTCAGATGTCGATCAGCACGTCATCGCTTTTGGCTCCAACCCAATTGGAAGCGCAGCAGTTGACCCGTTGTTTGTTCGATTCTCTGATCAACAAAATGCAGCAGATTGGACTCCTACAGCGACCAACACTGCTGGCGGTGTTCGGATTAACTCAGGATCTGAAATTATTGGCGCTGTTCAAGCTAGGCAAGAGATACTGATCTGGACTGACGTGAGCCTTCACTCCATGCGATTTGTCGGGGCACCATTTACGTTTCAGTTCTCTACTGTTAGCACAGACATATCCATGATATCGCCTAAGGCGGCTGTGAACGCCAGAGGCTCTGTTTATTTCATGGATCAAGGCGGTTTTTATCTTTACAACGGGTCTGTTCAACCGCTGCCATGTTCCGTGCTAGAGCATGTGTTCGATAATCTGAATGTATCTCAACGATTCAAAGTCTTTGCTGCCGAGAACAATGAATACTCTGAGGTAATCTGGTTTTATCCAGTCGGAGAGGGCAACACAGACGTAACGAACTACGTCTCGTACAATTATGCAGAGAACCTGTGGGCAGTTGGCACTCTTGCTAGGGGCGCATACGGTGGTCGGTCAATTGAGAATAGGCCGCTGGCGACGAGTGCGATTGATACTCCTGACAAGTCAAACATCTTGTACGAGCATGAAGTCGGGTTTGACGATGACGGATCAGCGATGAATGCGTTTGTTGAGTCTGGTGACCTTGAGATTGGGGATGGCGATAGCTTCATGTTTATTAAACGGATCATCCCTGACTTCGCGTTTACAGGACAAGAAGGTGATGCCTCGATAGATCTTACCCTCAAGGGCAGTGACTTCCCCTTGGAAGAGGCAAGCACGTTGACCACGTCAACGATCAGTAACACAACAAAGCAGTCTCATGTTCGCGCCAGAGCTAGACACACAAAAGTACGTGTAGAAAGCAACGGCTTAGGTTATGGCTGGAGGCTTGGTGATTTGAGGTTTGACATGAGACAGGACGGTAGACGCTAATGAGCATACTTGAACAGCCTCTGCCTGTCCCAGATCCACAGTACCGACAAGAAAATGAGGCGTACACCCGTCGTGCTCTTGAGCTTGCCCTGAATAGAGTCGAGAACGATATCAATATCGCAAAGACGCAGGGTGATAAGCAAGGTTCACTGTCTATGCGTAGACATCAGTTTCTTCTAATGGGTGCCTCGTGACAGACGTAATCAAGGTTTTGGGACAGGTAAACCCTAGCGCAACAACCACTACGACGTTGTACACGGTGCCCAATCTTGCCCAGACTACAGTAAGTTCCCTCGTCATCTGCAATCAGAACGCTTTGGTTGGCTCGTTCAGAGTCAGCATTCACGTAGCTGGTGCTAGTGCAGATGACAAACAATTCATTTTTTTCAACGAAGCAATAGCTGGTAGTACCGCGAGGACTGTTGTGATTGGCATGTGCCTGTCTCAGGCAGATGTCGTGAAGGTCTACGCTAGTTCTGGAGATATAAGCTTCAACATATTTGGCGTGGAGACCACCTAATGAATATGCAACAAGCCCCTTACCCAATGCAGCCAATGGCTGAAGAGATGGCCCGACAGGGACGATACGGAGATTCAATGCTGGTTCACATGAACCCGATTGAGGTCGAAGGTCTTGCATCACTGTCGCCTACAGGGGAGCTAACCATCAACCCTGAAACGGGGCAGCCTGAGGCGTTCCTTCCTATTTTGGCTGCACTTGCTAGCAGCCTTGGTGGTAGCGCATTAGCCACTGGTATTGGTGGCTTTCTAACTGGTGGCGCTCTTGGCGGTACTCTTACTGGCGCTCTGACTTCACTGGGCGGTCTCGGTGGTGGGCTGGTAGGGAAAGCGGCATTGATGGCTGGCAAAGGCTTGGCAACAGAGGGTATCCGTTCTGGTTTGATGGGCGAAGACTTTGACCCAATGAAGGCTCTTACCTCTGCCGCAACGACCTTTGGTGTAGATAAGGCGGTGCAGGCTGGGGCCGAAAGCCTGCAAGGTGTTCAAGGATTTGAGCAGGCAGCGACTGATGCCAGCAAATTAGCAGATCTATCTAAAGCTCAACAGATAGCAGCGGGAGCAACTCCTGACGCTTTAACCGCAGCAAACAATCCTTTTATAGCTCAAGCGGAGACTGCTAGAGCAGGTGCCGATGCAGCTAAAAAGTTCGCATCCGACATGTCTGCTTTTGATGTTGTAAAAGACGGGGGGCTTGCCGATATTGGTAAGGGCTTGCTGACTCCTAGCGCCGCGATCCCTATCGCAGTAGGCGAAGGTCAACGCGCAGAAATAGATCGGTTAAACGAGATGGAGCGCATGTTCGGGCAGTCTGCGGAAGAGCGAGAAGAGGACTATCGACGTAATCAGGCTGGCCTAGAGGCAAGCAGGTACGGCAGCACATCTGGCGGTGTAGGCGGTCTGGCAGAGGGTGGCATAACAAGCATCAATCCACAGAACTACATGGACACAGTGTCAGGCGTTTACGGTCTGGCAGGCGAAGCGCCTCCAGTAAAGATGATGATGGGTGGCGGCCCATCTAGTGATCCCGGCAATTTTAACCCCGGTGGAGGACTCAACTTTGGTTTGGGTTCAGGACTTGGCGGCCCCGCTGCGGCGCAGAGAGGCTTGAGGGGTACTGAGGTTATCAGTCCAGCAGATCTTGAGGGTTACCGTCCCGGCATAGATCCAGAGATTATGTACTTCCGTAACCCTGAACCAGCAGAAACAGGGACAAGCACGGCAAGCACTGATACCGCTGCGGTCATGGCATCAAGCATGTCAGATAATCCATTTATAGCGGCAGCAGATCCATCGAGACGCGCTGAAGCTTTAGAGATTGTGAACAGGCAGTCTGTAGGTGGGCGAAAGCGCAAGGCCGCTCAAGACTACCTTGACGCAAATCCTTTTGATGAAACGACTGAGACCGACATAGCCGGTATGCGGTATGGGGAAGCTTACGGCATGCAGGCAGGCGGTGAGACTAACGCCGGAATGGAGAAGATGCTTTTTGATCAGACGGCAATGGCCCTGATGGGTCGTTTGTCAGAAGAAGAGACAGACCTTGTCATCAAGCGGTTCATCGATGAGTTTGGTATTGAAGCCTTCCAAGCTCTGAGGTCTGAGGTTCTTGAGGGAGTTGTCCCCGGATCTCAGAAAGAGGGGTTGATTCAGGGTCAAGGCGGCGGTATGGATGACATGATCCCCGGAATGATTGGTGATCAGCAGCCTGTAGCGGTGTCTCCCGGCGAGTTTATTGTTCCCGGTGATGTTGTATCTGGGCTGGGTGACGGCGACAGTTCTGCTGGAGCACAAGAGCTTGAGGGCATGATGGATAGAGTCCGCATGGAGAGGACTGGCACAACAAGGCAGCCAGCACCGATTCAAGCTAAAGCAGGGGGTATACTACCAGCATGAATAAACTACTAGACTTCGACGCATCACAGTTCAAGGACATCTCCAGAGAGCCTAAGGTTAGGCGTAGGGATGAGCCTAGAGAGGTGACCCATACGATCACAATGATCCCCCCTAACTACCTGAACACGCTTTGGGTAGAGGTGAAGCCTCAGTTGGCAAGGGCGGTTGATAGGTCTCATGGGCGTTGGAATCTAGAGTTTCTTTATGCTGCGATACTCAACGGTAGCCAGCAGTTGTGGGTTGCCTTTGACGAAGAGAAACGTATCGAAGGCGTTGGAACCACTGAGATTTATCAGTATCCAGAGAAAAAAATGCTAGCGATACAGTTTCTTGGGGGAGACAATTTCAACGGTTGGGTATGGGACATGCTGGATCGTTTCAAAGAGTTTGGTAAAGATGAAAATTGCACTGGCATAGAGGCCACTGCGCGTATGGGATTCTGGAAGTGGCTTGAGCAAGACGAGTTTTCCAGATCTTATGTTGTATATGAAAGGAGCCTAGAAGATGGGAAAGAGTAAAGGCAGTAGCGGCGTTCAAGAAAGCAAGGTTACACAAACAAATATCCCTGAGTATGCCCGTCCTTATTTTGAAGAGCTTATGGGGCGTACTGTCTTTGAGAGTACCCGTCCATACGAAGCTTACCCCGGACAGCGACTTGCCGAGTTTACCAACCGAGAGATTGCTGGGATGCAAGGCTTCGAGGATATGGCTCGAAGAGGAGGGCCGCAGCAGTTTACTGATGCCTCCAACATTGCGTCACAGGTAGGTTCTTCTACTCCATTCATGTCAGGACAAGACGTAATGCAGGGCTACAGGCCGCCTATGCAGTACTCAGGATACAATGCAGGCAACATTGATTCTGGCTATGACGCTGGGAATATCAGCAACTTATATCAAGCAGATCAGCGCGGTGTGGGCTACATGCCGGGACAGCGTGATGTAGGCTATGAGGCCGGTACGTTTGATCCGGGCTACCAAGCAGGAAGCAGAGAGCAAGGGTATCAAGCTGGCGATATATCGTCTGACTACATGGCTGGCACGTTTGACCCCGGCTATCAGGCAACCACTCGTGAGTCGCAGTATACAGGTGAGATTGATCAAGGGCCGGGATTCCAAGCAGGCACCATTGCAGACCCAGCGACACTAGAAAAATACATGAATCCGTACACCCAGTTGGTTACGGATATGCGTAAGCAGGAGGCCCAGAAGCAGGCTGATATATCCCAGTCTCAGATAGAGCAGCAAGCTGCCCAGTCTGGGGGTCTAGGGGGCTACAGAGAGGCCATACTGTCCGCAGAGCTTGGGTCTGACACCAGAAAACAGCTTGATGAGATTCAAGCCACAGGTGATCAGGCGGCGTTTCAGCAGGCTCAAGCTGCGTTTGAAGCTGACAGATCAGCGCGATTATCCGAAGGTAAATTCGGGCTAGAGGCCGCCGGTCAGCGGCAACAGGCTCTACAACAAGCAGAGCAGTTTACGCAGAACGCAGTCAATGCTGGCGAGTCTGCCAGACAAGAAGCTGCGAAGCTTGGACTCAATGCCGCGCAGCAGGAAGAGGCGGCAAAGCAAGCGCAAGAGAAGTTTAAGCAAGATGCGTTTGCCCAGTCTGAGTCTGGTAAGGCGCTGATGGAGAAGCTGAATCAATCAGCATTTCAAGCAGGAGAGCAGGCAAAGCAGGAAGCTGCGAAGCTTGGACTCACGGCACAGCAGCAGGAAGATGCAGCAAAACGAGCAGAAGAGACGTTCAGGCAACAACAGTTCTCTACCAACGAGCAACTCATGCAGGCGCGTGAGAAGTTTGAACAGACACAGTTCAAGACCAACGAGCAGTTGCGGCTTGAGCAGCAGCGAGAAGAACGTGCCGTCTATCAGGCTGGTGAGGCCGCTAGGCAGCAAGCTGCACGGCTTGGTTTGTCTGCACAGGAGATTCAAGAGCGGGTCAATCAGGCAGAGAATCAGGCTCGTATGTCTGCGCGTCAGCAGAACGCTGCAATTGAAGAGCAACGAGCGAGGCTGGGTTTATCTAGCATTGCAAGCGACAGATCAGACCGCCAGCAGCAGCTAGATTCAGCCCGTCTGCTAGGTCAGCTAGGCGTAGATGCCCAGCGCATGGAGATCGAGCGTCTTAGGAACCTGCAAGCTGCCGGTGAGATTGAGCGCATGATGGGACAGCGCGGCATGGATATGGGTTATCAGGACTTCCTGCGTCAACAGGCATTCCCAAGAGAGCAGTTAGCGTTCTACAACTCCATGCTTCAAGGTCTCCCCGTCACGCCGGGAACGACCACGACAAGCTTTGGTGGCCCTAGCGAGACTGAACGTTTGCTTGGCGCTGGTATTGGCGGCGTCGGTCTATATAACGCTAACCGGGGTTAGTAAGTAATTATGAACATACTTGATGTTGAAGACATGGTTAAGGGACTGCCAGATCAAAGGCTACAGCAGGAAGCTCAAGCTCCTACTGGTCAGGTGCCTCAGTTCCTTGTGATCTCAGAGATACAAAGACGCACAGATATGCGTAAACGTTTCTCTGATCAGCAGCAGCAAGCGCCTCAAGGCACGGTCAAGGATCAGGTTGTTCAGCAGGGTATAGCTGCTATTGCACCTCCAGATCCTCAGATGCAGGCTGCTATGGGCGCTCCTGTGCCGATGGCTGCTGGTCGAGGCGTACCGTTTGCCGCTGATGACCCAAGGATGCAGTACTTGCAGCAGCTAAAGGATAAAGGAGTCACTTATGATGAAGTTATGAGGCGGCTCGGCGGTATGTACTACAACACCGCTGGTGAGGCTTCAGTGCAAAGCGTCACTGACCAGCCAACTTCTACGGTTATGCCTCCTAACACGCAGGGAGTTGGCAGCGTCATGGAGAACATCCCCATGACAGATATCGTGCGTCCGGGTAACGCTGCTTACGATGCGCTACAACAGGTCTTTGGTAGTCAAGCTCCTGTTGTTGACGCTATGGGGGACTTCGAGCCTACGCCACGAGACCCCGAAGAATACGACACTAATAGAAGGTTTTATCCAAATACAAGCCCAGCAATGAGGCAGCGGATGGTTGACCGAGCACTGGCTGTTAAACCGTCTCAGGCGTTCCTAGATGAGTTGTCCGCTGGCTCTAGGGAAAGGCGTAACAGACAGCCTAGTGAAGCAGTGGGCACATTTAGCGCACCACAAACCGCATACACGCAAGAGATGTATGACGAGAACGTTGGTGGATTTAGGAACGTAGTGGATCAAGATCCAAGCCGATACCCTGACATCAAGACGTTCCCGATAACGGACGTTGACCGTATGTATGCGTCTGAGCTTTCCAAGATGACTGGCGAAACAGTGACTCCTCAGGGTACAGACCCTAAGCTGGCAGCGCGTACTAGACAGTTGCAGCTAAACGAATACGGGGATCTGTTGCGTCAGCAATCCCAAGCAAGACGGGATGCAGAGGTGGCTGGCCCTGCTATTGGTTACACGCCATCAGGGGCGACTAGAACTGGAAGGTCGCCAGCACCAACCGATAGTTTTCTTAATGACCCGATTTCTGAAATTATTCCTGCGGACAGAAAAGTAAGCAACCCAAGGGGTAGGTCAAACCTAGAAGAATTAATTGACTCTGCATCGCCAAAGCCAGTCGCCACAGACGCTCAGAAAAGGGACGCTAGCAGAGCTAAAAGTACGGACTTTACTGATGAATTAATCAGTGCAGTCTTGGCTCCGAATGCCGCTGGTAACGCCCCGCAGCAAACCTTCAACCAACAGTTCGGCATAAACCCGACTGACTATACAGAGACGAAGGACACAAACAGAGATGGCACTGCTGGAATCAGTGAGCAGGGTACGGGTTCTCCGCCGCCTACGCCGCAAGACACAGAACAAAGAGGGTACGACACAACCGAAACTGAGCAGATGATAAAGGACAGCATGACTCGGTTTTATGGCAGTGAGCTTGGTCGAGGATCGACAGGGTATCGCGCTGCTCTTGGGTTAGCTGATCTGATCGAGAACCAAGAGCGCCCAGAGTTGTCTTATAAAGCTTTGGTAGATGAGTACGAAGCAGAGACTCAGAAACAGCTAGCAGACATCAAGAGTGAGCGAGGCGCTCAGTCGTTGATTGCGTTAGGCGCAGGCATCGCTCGTGGCAAGTTGGGTGAAGGACTGTCTGAAGCAGGCAAGGTTGTTGCGGCATCCAACGCGCAGAAACGTGCAGTTGAAGCTAAGGATCGTGCAGCCAAGTTGGGCTTGAAGAAATCAGAGATGGACGCTGCGTTTGCCTCTGAGATAGACAAGCAGAAGCGCGAGGTCGAGGCTCAGAAAGTCAGGATCGCTGGCCTGAAAGACTTCAACATAAGCCAACAGAAGGCAGAAAGCGTTGTTCTCAACATGGAGAAAGATCTAAGAACGTTCTTGTTCGATGCCTACAAGCAGAGGAAGGAAGAGGATGATCGTGAATCACTGAACAGAAGGGCGCTTGCCAACTATGTCACGGCTGCCGCCGATGATCTTCTATCTCCGGGTGAATCGCCAAAAGCCAGAGCAGCATTGATTGATCAGTTGATTAAGCAGGGATCTGCCTTCCTACTACAAAGCGATATCGCTGGCGGTATTCCAATGCTTAGTGAGATGGATCGTCCGGGCACAGGCACAGGTACAGGCAATAAGCGTCTTCTATTTGATGATAAAGGTAATCCGCTCTAATGATAGAGGCTCAACTACCTGACGGTACGATACTAGAGTTCCCTGATGGAACAGACCCATCGGTTGTACAGCGCACAGTAAAGCGCGTATTGGGTGTCGGGGATGTTGTTGAAGACCCGCTAGCAGATGAGCGCACGGTTGGTGGTCAGACCTTTGAGTTCGGTAAGGCTATTGCTCGTGGGTTCGGTAACACCTTTGTCTCTGCTGGAGAGGGCGTTGGAGAGCTATCTGACGCCGCCACAAACCTCGCTGGGTTTGAGGATGTCATAGACGATGGCGATGAGAACGCCCTTGTAGCGGCCTCACGCGAAGGCAGACAGGCAATAGACGAATACCT
>Ga0208767_1000073_pt1 | contig 58973 bp, 60 predicted proteins | sample VirMetDEL_Mar_21_FD_184514 | JGI IMG/M metagenome (GOLD analysis project Ga0208767, IMG submission 184514) | Aqueous microbial communities from the Delaware River and Bay under freshwater to marine salinity gradient to study organic matter... | ecosystem: Environmental > Aquatic > Marine >...
TATTTGTCCCCTAATGAAGATTGGAGCTTTCAAACTGTAGGAAATTACTACGGTGCTGGAGATGATGTAATTCATGGCCATTGGAGCGCAATTTCATCTATTGAGATTTACCGTGAGGGAAACACTCCTTTTGATCTTCAGTTCTTCCATTTGACATCTAACACTGAAATCGGTGGGGGAGCAGCAACTGGAGACGAAATCATTGCTATCCAAGGATGGTTAGATGGAGCAATAGTTACTGAAGAGTTTCAATTGCCAAGTGAAGATTGGGGAGGCGAATACCAAGATGTCTTCCTTCCCTCTTCGTTCGATAATGTTGACAAAGTTGTTATCCGTGATTTATCGCAATGGACAACGGGCGAGTATGTCCAAGGTGAATGGTCTGCCTTCTGTTTTGGAATGGATAACTTTGTTTTCGACGAGGTTATCCCACAAGAACTTATCATTGGTAACTCTGTTGAGTTGAAACCTATACCAGAACTTAGCTCAAGCTTATTTGGAGGGCTGGGATTGCTGCTTCTTTTACAGCGGAAAAGGAGATAATAAATAATAAAATATACAAAAAAGCCCCTCTTCGGAGGGGCTTTTTTTTATTGATTGTAAATCTCTCGCTCTAGCTTTCTATAACGAGCATCTGAATGCCAGACTTCATCACTTTGGGGGGTGTACGTCCCCTCCTGAGTCTGAATCGGTTGTCCCGCTTTGAGCTTCAAGGAAGACGGTTGATATATGTTTAAATTGGTTGTTTTCGGTGCGGAGCTGCCCCCGCAGGAAGTCAGCGCGATCATTGGACTCATTATCACCAACAGCGCGTAGCTTTTCAATTTCTTCGATAAGTTCATTTTTTCTTTTGTTATGTTTTTCTGTTATTTCAAAGAAGGCAAGCTTATTCCTTAAAGCAAGATAAAGCTTGAGACTTTGAGCAAGAGTTTTAATTAAGGACATCATTGCTCTATTATATACACTCTAAAACCTGCTTCCACTCCATATCCCCAATGACAGAAGTTAGTTTCGTTATATCTGCCTGAGTGAACTTTTGGTATTGTCCTTTTAATTTTTCTGGCATTGCTATTTGCTTAACTTTTGCTCCAGAATTCTCTGCCATTTTGTCAGCAATATCCCTAAAAGGAACAGAATTACCAGTGCCAACATTAAAGATCCCAGAGTCATCATGATGAAGCATCCTATAATGAACTTCACAAACATCCTCAACATGGACGAAGTCTCTGCTGGCTTTTCCTCTAAAAACTTTGATCTCACCATGTTCTTGAACTTGTTTAACGAATTTAGTAATAGGACTTGCTTGATCTCCTTTGTGCTCCTCATGAGGACCATACACATTGAAGTACCGAAATCCTTGATACGGATGCTTCTCGTTTAACAACCAATTGTCAAACATATATTTACTATAAGCATAAGGACTCAATGGAATACAGAACTGATCCTCTTGGAAAGTGTCTGCAACCCCATATACTGAAGCACTGCTAGCATATTGGAATTTAATATCCATATTAGCACACAATTGATAAAGAGTGCCAGAGAAGATAAAGTTCTCATTTAGAATCTTTTTTAAGTCAGTTTCTGTCGTACTTGAGTTAGCCCCAAGATGAATAACTGCATCAATACCATTTAAAGGAGGCAGACTGCCGCCAAATTTTATGTCATAAGGTACAACTTCTATTCCCCTCTTCTCAAGATAAGGGCAAAGGTTTTTCCCAATGAAGCCTTCACTGCCAGTGACTACAACACGCTGCATAACGCATTATATTACAAGTCACCTTCGTCTTCAACAAATTCTTTAATATGATTCAAAAATGGAAAACCATTAAGCAAATCATGATGTTCTGCAAATGATTCATCATCCCAACCCCACTCAGAAAACTTCTCTTCTTCGTCCCAAGCTAAAACTTCTTCTGAAGCCATAGAACTTACAGGCTTTTTAGCCCAGAATTTGCAACTCCAGTAGCGTGGGGTAGTTTTATCTTTGGCAGTATCGCACTTATGACGCGCTCTAAAGCTCCTGCGACGATCTGGGTCGTCACGTTTGATCTCCATGTTAGGATCACCAAACTTAACCATAATCACATTGCCAGTCTTGGGATTCTTAACATAAACGCCAAACTTCTTTTTGCCATCCTTAAGTCGGAATGGCTTGTTTAAAGTCTTTTTTTCTGCTTCTGAGTAATCAATGTCTTCGATATCTTGATCTGATTCAGATGAAGCATCCATCCGAACGAAATCTAAACGGGCAAGAGCAAAATCAATTTCCTCATAATCAACGAAAGCTCTTCCAAGCTCTTCAATATAATAATCTTCAGAACCTCTTGCTACATCCTGATCGGCTGCACGGTAAGATTTTTTAACCTTACCTCCGCGCATCATCTTTAAAAACATATTTACTCTAGCCATCGCCCATTGACCTCTGGTCTTGTTAGGACGGTGACTAGAGCTAAATGCTCCCGCACCACGGCGGTAAATTTTCTTTAACTGAGAAAGTGTAACTTTTTTGGAATGCTTTTCATTATGCTCTTTTACTTTATTTTTTAGAGCAGTAACTACTTTTTCTGAGAAGGTAATCTTTTTCCCATCTTTCCCAGCACTACCTTTTTCGTTCTTACTAGAACCTTTTTTGCGCTCGCTAGGCTTTGCTGGAGTTTGCGCTCCACTTTTAGGCCCAGAACGCTTGGCAGACTGAGATTCAAGAAATTCTTTAGCTTCTTTAGAAAAATCGTATTCCATCAAAAGATGTTACACTTGTTTTTCAAAAACTTCGTTATAACTTTGAAGTTTTTCTTCGTCAGTCATATTATCAAGTTTACGATCAACCTCTTCATTAACTAGAGTAGAGATTATATCTATTAACTCTGCAAAAGTTAGATTACTTGTAATATGATTAACAAGGGCTTCGTGAAGCTCTTGTTCTTGATCAGGAGCCATTACTTCTGTAATTGCTTACTCTTATAAATTCGCAGATCAGGCTGGTTATCCTTTTCTTTGTATTTATTCTTGAAGATAACGATTTCTAGTTTTTCACCTCCAACCGTTACGCTTCCAGAGTAAAATGGCTTGTCTCCGCCTTTACGCCAGAGAGCACCAATTTCACGCTCTGACCATTCGCTTGATGTATTATTTTCGTTCATAGATTTGTATAGCTTTTGATTAAGTGCTTCTTATTATGAGGAAGCTCAGTATAACGCTTTTTAATTCTCTTGTAAACCCTTTTCATGATTGGGTCTTTCTGAAAAGAAATTAAGCTCCTGAGATATCTTGCTGTCGATCCACTCATTACTTGCCAAATGAGACTTTGTCAAGGCTTGTTTTTGCAAATCGACGAACATTTCCATTATTCCGATCAAAGATCTGAATATAACTTTCAGTCTCTCCACGAAACTGAGCGTTTAAGGTTTCCCCCTGTGTAGTTTTAAGGCCAAAAAAACGACCCCGTGTACCACGAATGACATTAAGTGCAGTTTTCTGCTTACGATTTAATTTCATAACATGTTATTCTAGAAATAAAAGCCACTTTATCAACTAGAAAGACAAATTTTTTCTAGATTTATTTTAGAGCAATCCTTTGTTATCTCTTTGCAAATAAATTTATTTATCTGCTTTTCGAACCTGTCTTCAAAGTCTACTAGGTTCTTAGAGGAAGAAGCAAATCTCTTGAGAAAACTCAGTGTAAACACAACCTCTATATTGTTCAACCTCAAATCCTCATTGATCTTTTGAAGCTTATGATAAAGAATCCTGAATATATCTTTCTTCCTGACTTGCTTCAATACTAAGTTGCAGTCAAAGAGCGATAATAATTCTTTAAAAATAGAAGAGGTAGGAGAGCCAGATTCAGAATTGAATCCCATAGAAGAGGAGTTTTCAACACCGCTAGTGACAAATATTTTAGCATTGGAGAAGTCAGCTAAATCTCCATTTGCCATTTGAAGCCTACCTTCTTTTAGAATTTGAGCAAATATAGTCTTAACAGAAACATGTAGCCTATGAAAATCATCAATAATGATCACACTATTCGGATGAATATTAATCTTCTCACAAAGAGAAGTATTGTTCATTACCTCTGGTAGAATTTTAAACTTAGCAAACTCGTCTGAGAAATGAACTCCGCTGTAACTTAAAACATTAACCCCTCTCTTCTCTAAAGACTCCTTTAAAGTAGAGCAGAAGAAGCTTTTACCACTGGATTCTACCCCAGTTAGGCAATAGATGTTAGGAGCTGCCCCCTTTTTGTTCATGCCGTAGCTTGATAGTGAAATACTCTCAACGAGAGAATCTATAACACTTTTATTTCCTACAAACTTACTGTTTAAACTTTTCGAAAGTTCTGACAAGATTTCTGGCTTCCTCAAAGGATTCTCTTTCTTAGAAAAGAAATCTTCAAGGTGCTTCATTGCTACTTCAGGAGTATTTTTTTGCTTATCTTCCGCCCAACCTGAAAGTCTATTCGATACAAAAGACATTATGGACTCTGTAGAAGTTAGATCTACCTCACTAGCTTTTATTTCATCCTGAATTTCTTTAAAGGAAGAGTCTTCTTGCCAATGAGAAAGTTTGGCTTGAGCACCACAGTGATCAATAACATCAATAGCTTTATCTGGGTAAAACTTATTAGGGAGATATTTCTCACAAAAATCAATCACATGATTAATAAAGTTCTCTGTGTAACTGACTCCATGAAACTCTTCATAGTATGAGGTGATAGTTGGCAGGATCTCCTCCATTTGGAATTTTGAAGGTTCCTTAATGGTAACTCTTTCAAAGCGACGATCCAAGGCAGTGTCCTTCTTAATTGTATTGGTATACTCGTTAATAGTTGTTGCTCCAATACAGCTAATAGTACCTCTTGCTAATTCTGGCTTAAGAATATTAGAAGCTTCAAGAGAGTTCTCTGTTGTTCCTCCAGCACCAACTAAAGTGTGGATCTCATCTATGAATAAAATAATATTGTCATATTTTTTAACTTCATCAACAAACTTCTCAAGCCGCTCTTCAAATTGCCCCCTATATTGGGTGCCAGCAACCATACTAGACAAACTCAAAGAATAAATAACTTTGTTCGCGATGAGCTCTGGAGCTTCCCCATTTACGATCTGACAAGCGAGACCTTCAATTAAAGAAGTTTTACCTGTTCCCGCTGGACCCACTAGAATTGCATTAGGCTTTTTCTTTCTACAAAGAATTGTGGCTATTTCTGATATCTTGTCATCAAAGTCTACAATTTTATCGAAATCTCCACGAGAAGCTTTTAAGTTTAAGTTTTCTGCAAATTGATCCAGAATAGGGTTCTCATCGAACATACCAATCCATTTGTCAACTAATTCAACGGAAGAGTCTGAGTCGAAATAACTTATGAACTCATCATCCTCGTCTTCTTCATCTTTTATGAATCTAGTAATATCTGTAATCAGAATTCGAAAATCCTCTTCCCCAAGAACTGAATTTAAAGCCTTGGGTGTAAAGCTATCGCTCAACATGACAAGAAGTATAGATTCTGGTCCGATATAATCTAAACCAAAAATATCTCTCTGGATGATCTCACATTCTTCAATTAGCTTATTTAGCTTAGTGGAATATTTTCTAGAAGTTATTTTTTGAGGTTTTTTCTTCTCTATTACTTGAAGCGATGCAAGCTGTAGAGCCTCTTCGGAAGAAAACTTCTCAAGTAGGGCCGAGCAGGAAAGACTTAAGTCATTGATAAAACTATGAAAAAAAACATCTATATCTACCCTATTCCTTTCAAGGAGTTCGTTTAACTCTTGAGATTTTTTAAAAATAGAAGTCAGTTGTGGAGTAAATGGAAGATCGTTCATTTTTTACTTAAGTCCCTCAGTTTCATCATGATTTTTGTATCTACGACTCTTGCTGAGTTCACAAAACTATTACCACGACCTTTGCTAGCATTCAAGATCAAAATGCAGTCTTTTGATATTTTGTACTGCTCAAGGAAATCAGTAAGGGTGGTTGATCTAGAATTATCCATCATAAGAAAACTAGCTGCCCCTGTGTTATCAGAACCTTGAATCAACATGTATTTATTGCCGCTTTGAGATGTCTTTGTGAAAAAATCTTTTACTTGGCAAACTGTCTTGAAGTTAGTCCTCTCTGATATCTCATCTATATCCTTGAGATAACACATAGCCCCAAACTCATCTTCAAAACAATCCTTCAAATCAAAAGAGTAGCTATATCCCAGCAAAGTATTTTCATACCACCAATTAGTGAACTTTTGATAAGGTTTATTTTTGTCAAAGATTTCTTTGTAATTTTTGAAGTTCCTTTTGAACGTTTCAAACCTAGACTCTTTCATTAAAGGACGACCATCGTCAGCAATAGCTTTTGTTTCTATCGCTTGCGATATGGCTTTTAAAATATCATCTCCAAACCTGTCTTTAAATGAAATAAAATTCCTCTTCTCTCTATCCGTCAGTATGTTGAAAGCTTGAGCCTCTAATACTAACCTGCCTCTTTTTTCTGTAGACTCTCCCATCGCTCCAGCTTGGATCAAAGCGACAAGAACAGATATGTTGATTCCGCAACTCTTAGCGGCAGAGAATACATCATACTTGCTCTCAAATCCATCAGCACCTTTAAAAAATATAAGGCTTTCAATAGACTTTTCTGAGATGCCCTTAATGCTATTCAAACCATACCTAATATTGTTATCCTCAATAGAAAAATTCATTTGAGATTTAAATAAGTTTGGTGGCAATAAGCGAATACCAAAGTGATCTAGCTCATGGTGAACAGAAGCAACAACCGCCAAAGGATCTGGATCAAACTCAGAGGATTCAAGCACAGACAAGAAAAACTCTCTAGGATACTTGTATTTCAAATAAACTGTTTTAGCAGCTAACTCAGCATAAGCAAAACTATGAGACTTGTTAAAAGAATAATCTGCCGAAGCTTGAAGTGCAGTCCAGTAGAAATCACTGATTACACCATCCAAACCTAAATCCTCTGCGGCATCATAAATTCTATCTTTCCACTTAGGCATCTCCTCAACCTTCTTCTTGCCAACAATTCGACGGAGAGTCTCTGCTTCTTCCAAGGTTAAACCAAAAACCTTATTGGCAATCTGCATCAATTGCTCTTGATATAGAATTACATTTTTTGACCAAGACAAAATCTCATCTAAATCTTCATGTAATCCACTCTTTTTAAGAGACACTTTTTGAGTGATATATTCATCAACAAATTGTAGAGCTCCAGGCCGTGCTAGAGCCACAACGTCAGAAAGCTCGTTTAGATTTTGTGGTTTCACCTCCTGACAAACCCTAAAGTTTGTGTCAGCAGAAATTTGAAAAAGACCTTCTGGATGGTTGTAATCTTGAAGCTTTTCATAAATAAAAGAATCGTTGGGATCTATGTCATCTATGTTGATGCCTATCTTCTCACAAGTCCTGTGGGCAATAGTTAAAGTCCTCAATCCAAGAATATCAAACTTAACCATCAGGTCAGCAACATCATGCATATTGTACCCAGTGACTAAATCTCCATCTTTAGTTCTCTGTAATGGAACTACATCGCCAATTGATTGCGAGCAGATCGCGATACCAGAAGGATGGACTCCAGTGTTCTTGATTAAATTCTCTACTCTCTTGGCGTTAACAAAAGTTCTTTTGTGCTTTTTTACCCACTGATCAAACTTCTCATTCTCTTCTCTAGCACTTTCTAAAGAAGAAACTTTACCATGGAGTTTGGGGATCATATCACTAACAAAATTAGCCTGATCCTCTTTTGCTTCATCAAAATACTTTGTCGCTTCTCTAATGCAAAGTTTGGAACTAAAAGTATTGAATGTTAAAATTTTTGCAGTCCTGCCATTGTGTTTGTCTTCAATATACTGAATAACCTTTTGTCTCTGCTCATAACTAATGTCTGAATCAACATCAGGAAGAAGACTGCCAACAAGAAACTCCTTGTTTCTCTTATCGTAAACTTTTTTAGCGCGACTCTTTGAAACGAAACGCTCAAAGAATAAGTTGTGAGGTATTGGATCAATATTAGTTACTCCCAATAAATATAAAACAAGAGAGCCAGCAGCAGATCCTCGACCTGCTCCTGTAGGAATGTGATTCTCGTGGCAGAAATTCAATACATCCCAGTTAAGCAAAATGTAATCTGTAAACCCTAGCTCCTCAAAAGTCTCCAATTCTTGTTTGGCTCTTACGTAGTAAGCATCTCTATTATTATATTTAGTGATCCCCTTATCTCGCAAACCCTTGCGAGTTAACTCATACATAATTTCTTTTGTAGAGCTGTTTTCACCAAGACCTAAGCTTTGTAAAACTTTTGAAGAAACCTCTGTTTTAGGAAGTTCTACTCCAGCAGGTTCACAATCATCATATACTGTAAAATCTTCGAACATTACAAATTCATTTCTTTTTTAAGTGCCGAAAAAACCTTGAAACACATCTTGTTATCATACAGTGCATCATGAAGCTTCTCCTCTTCAAATTCAATCCCAAAAAACTTCAATAACTGATTCTGAGAAACCCTCGCTTTAAGAGATCTGTCATGAATTATTTTATACTGCCAACTAAGCATGTTGGTTTTAGGCTTGTCTAGATCTTCCCTATAAGCCTTTCCCAAAGCTCTAGTATCATAGATTCGTTCAAGGTAAGAGTAATCTGGGGTCTCCCCTAATAATCTCTGCATCCCAGCTACCATGTAAACATCGAAGCCAAGCAAGTTCTGACCAACAACTTTGTATTCTGGGTTAAACAAATCAGCTTTAAAATCAGCCCAAACTTTCTTCAAAGGCTCCTTCCTCTCATTATACTTATCCCAACTAAAACCAGTCAAATGCTCTACCTTTTTATTTATTTGTAGATCCTTATGACTAATAAATCTATCATTCTCTTTGATTATCTTATTGCCTTGACAAATCAACCAAGAAACTTGCCAAGTACGAGAGGAATGAAGATTAAGACCCTCAGTCTCCGTGTCGAAAACTAAATATTTTTGATTATGTGGTAGCATCTTTATAAGACTCCCAGCAGAACTCGTCTGAACAGAAGTGATTTAGGTTTGGGTTTTGAAAAGTTGGAGATTTACCCCCAGATCTACTGCAAGCAGCCTTGTACATTTGTAAAGCCTCAAAGTCATCCTTATTATGATGAAGAATAGTTTTGACCATCTGAGTTTTCACATTTAGCTCTTTGATAACAGACCTAATCTGAAAATCAAAAGGGTGGTTATTATCTTCGATAAAGTAAGTCGGATTCAAATGACTTATCTCAATATGAGATAGACCAAAGAAAAATAAATTATTGAAAATATAAGAATCATAAAAAGGAACACATACCTTTAGATTCTCAAAATCTTTATCACTATAGTCAGATAAAATCAAGGAATTCTTATCGCTTAAAGAAGCATCTGAATAAAGTCTCTTCAGATCTTGTATTCCTTGATTGTTCTTCGCAAAGAGAACAAGCTTACTTGGCTTCTCATTGATATCTCCCTCATTTTGTAACACATTTATCCTCAACCCAAAAACCAGTGGGATGCCCTCTTCCTGAAATACTTGATTGAAAATCCTGAACCCATAAAACGAATCTTCTACCATTACCACTCTTTCTAGAGAGTTTATTTTGGCAATGTCTAATATTTTCTCTGTAGTCAATATAGACTTACCTATACTGTACTGACTCTTGAAGAGAGGTATCATGACTTGATCTTAGAGAAGATCCTCGTCCATGTCAAACGAAAAAGCTGGACAACCCGCATATTTTTTCTTCTCAATCCTGACTCCCTTGCCATCATCCAACATCTCTTGCAAATCTTTTTTTGCGTAAGAAGACTTTATGAACTTATCATCTTCTCCAAGTAGGTGATAATAGTCGAAAGGAAATTTAAATGGGCAATGCCACATCAAATCTCCATTTTTTTTCAACTGACCAACGTGAGTAGCTCTACCGCAAACAATCTTACCCGCGAAACCATCTTCTTTTGCTGGGTATCCTTTATCCCAAGCCAAACCACTCTTTGCAGTTTTTTCATTGAAGTTGTTAATGACTTTTTGCACGTCAGTAAGAAAGTATTCAAAGCCCTCTAAATCCAGATCATCCAAGGGCTGCATTTCTAAGCAACCTTCTCCCTCAAGATCAAACTTTAAAAATAAAAATTCCATCTTACGTTTGAGGTATTCTGGATATAAATATTTTACAGCAAGACAATACATATAGTCCTGCATGTTATCTGAATATTCCTTTCCCTCAAAAATACTTTTGGAAGTTTTAAAGTCCCTGATGATTGCAGTTTTTTTTCTTTTAAATAAGAAAAGTTTATCTATGAACCCTAATATTCTGTAATCCTTGTCTCCTTCTTTCACAGAAATATCAAAGTCCTTCTCTGAAATGGATTCCGTAGGCTTTCCATTTGTATCCCCAAAGAAATCAAAATTTAGACCTTCAACTGTCATCTTGTTGATTAGATCCATATTTTCAAAGTCATCTATCTCATACTTTTTTGCATAAGCATCGACCATCCTCTTAATGGGAGGACTAACATTAATATCTTGGGCTTTTATTATCGCCCTGTAATGCTTTCTATGTCTAGGGTTTCCTAGATTTTCAAAAATAGCGTGACAAATAGTTCCACGGAGAGATCCATGATTGGACTTATCTGGCAAGCGTAAGTGGTACTTTGCCCAATATTGCCAAGTGCAGGTTTGCATCGTTTTTATTCTTGATGCAGATAAGGGCTTATTTTCAGATTTCTCCATAATGGAAGTCGAATTTCTTCTCAAACTTCCTTAAATTACTAGAGAAAGTTTTATTGACCCCACGTTTATTCATCTCTTTGGCGAAATCAATAACGTTAGCCATTGATTCATTATGTTGGGTAGAAGAACAATATTCAACATATTTATTAATCTGATCTTCATTCATATCACCAAAATCGTTTTCTGGAGGTGGAGAGAAAAATATCTTGTCAAAATCGATTTGATCACAAAGCTTAAATATAGACTTAATAGAACCTTCAAAACCTCTATTGGAATCTGAATTAAAATCATTATTAAAGGCTATAAAAATTTTATCCAATGGAAGAGAATGTAACTTTGAGATAAATTTTGGAGAGATATTCAATCCAAAAGAAACAAGAACATTCCTTACTCCAGAATCAAACAAAGAAATACAGTCTCCAATAGATTCTACAATATAGACACAACGATGTTCTTCAATAGCGCCAGCAACTTCATCTATTGAATAGTATGGATAAAACCAGTCAGAACACCTCCCATTGTGAAGCCACTTAGGTCTGGGGTCATCTGTTACCTTACGACCTGAAAAGCCGTGTATCTTGCCGTCAGAGCGAACAATAGGGAATATAACTCGCTGATACATTTTGCCAGACATAGCCAAGCCACATCTAAATTTTTTCAAAGTATCTTCTGATACACCCCTGTTTAGGTAAAAGTCGTAATGAGGTAGCAAGCGATTCAAACAGGAATCTGGAAATGTTTTTTCTTCACTCAAAAGGTGTTTCTTAGTAGCGCGTTCATATATGTTTACACTATCGCTCTTCAAATAAGAACTTAAAACACTCTTATCATTAGTATTGAGGGTTTTTTTAAGTAAAGCCTCAAAAGGAAGAAACATAGAATCCTCCACATAATCCTTCCAAACACCAGTATCTTTGTAGATCTGTAACGCTGTAGAGTTATCTCCAGACCTGTAAACCGCACTGGTTCTCCAGTAAGACCCGTGATCTTTTAATCGATAGCCAAGATCTTCTAAAACAGATTTGTAGTCAGTCATTCTGAAAGGACCATTGGTATATCGTCACTCAACTCACCCTCCTGCAAATTAACATCAACATTATTGATTGAATTCACAACGTCTTGCAGATCCCCTCTCTCTTCAACCCTAAAGTTTTCAATATTTAAATTGATAAAGTTTTTACGATTAGATCCATCTGGCATTTCAACAGGATTAATTGCACGTAGAGCTTCTTTGCCCAAGTGTCTTGCTTTTAGATTGACCAACTTATGAGTACCAAAGCGATCTCCATCTTCATGTATCTCATCTGGAATTTTTCTTCTGAGCAAAAACAAGTGAGAACAGAATTGAGTAATGCCATCAGAAAGGGAAACGACACTCTCATCATCAACAATTGCATCTGCACCACGATTGCCAGTAATTCCAAGTCTATTGGCCTGAACAGAAGTCATCATTGATACACAAGGCTTGCCATCAAAACAAAGATCCCTGTGAATTGTCTGCTTGAACAAGTGAACCATTGAAGCCACTTGCTGCCAACCCTCATTCTTACCAAGGTTATTAAAGTCAGTCTTGATGTAATCAAAACTAAAAATCATTTTGTTCCCCCTGCCCACTTTAGAATAGTAGAATCTTTTTAGGTAAGAGCACATTTCTTCAGCAGACATGCCAGCAACATTTTCATAATAGAATTTCATATTGCCAGATTTAATCTGATCCCAAGCACTACGAACTCTTGCTACAACCTCTTCTACCGTCCAATCCTTATAGCTAGAAGTTCTCCATTTGCCGCTTTGTAAGAGGTAAATGGGAATGCCTGTCATAGCGGAACACTGACGAAGAGTAAGTTCCTCTTCACTCATCTCTCCATTATCAAAGTGTAAAACAGGGATGTCGTACTTAGCCGCAGTCCTAGTAGTATAATCCATACAGAACTGAGTTTTACCAACTCCAGAGCGAGCTACAATAACAGAGATATTACCCTCAAGCAGTAAAGATCCATAAATGTCATTGATCCTCTGGTGTGGACCCATTAAGCCAGATTCTTCAACAGGGTTATTACCCCTATCTTCAACCAACTCTTCCATGATGTCGAAAAGGTTGATTGGACCTTCATCATTGAACTCAAACTCTTTTATGTTCTTATTATATATCTCATCTGCTTTATCTATGATCTCAGAATACTTCAAGTCTGGATCAGCTTTTTTAACAAAAGAGGCGACATTTCTAGAAGAATAATAAATCTCACGACGAGCAGAAAACTTTTTCAATTCTCTGACTGAGGAAATAAAAATTTCTTCTGTTATCTTGTGGTATACTAGAGACCGAATATACTCTGGTAAATCAATACTATCTGGAAAACTAACCTTTAGCTGCTCTAATCTTGGAATAAGTATCGTGTCATCTATTGTCTCTGCATTGTTCAACGCATTGCGGATCAACTTAAAGATAGAAAGATGAACTTGAGAGTCTTCACTAAAAAAATCTTTTTCATTTAAAAAAACTGAAACTTCAGCCCACTTATGGGGGTGTTGCAAAAGACCTTTTAGCACAGTCTTCTCTAGATCCATGCTATGAATCATTCTCCAACCTCCTTGTTACAAGATATCTCCACCAATTTTGTAAGAGCCATCTCTACACAGCTATTGTCTGTTCTAGTCGCAAATGTTGGTTGTCCTAAGTCGTTGATGTAAAAAAGGAAAAACCCTTTATTGCTACCACTTGGAGAACCCGTGCAATCAAACAGCTTAGTGAGAACACTCTTTGGTAACGTATTGTCTGTCTTGTCAAAATTATTCATATTACCTCAAGCCTTTTAAGAAGGTCTTGGTCAAGAATATCCTTCTCTAGTATTCTTACAAGCCTAATTTGGTTAATCTCACAAAAATATTCCTTCTTCTCATCTCTTTGTAGTTGAGATAAAAAATTCTGTCTAGAATTAGAGTGAAAAAATTTGTTGAACTTGTAATGCTGGTTACCATCAACTTCTATTGCTAGTTTTTTGTTAGCATTATAAAAATCAAGGGTCATCCTTGTTCCAAGAACAGGCAGCTCTTCAAAAACAATGTCAGAGATCCAATGTCGGTGCAAAAGATCTTTTACCCTTTTCTGAATCTTACTGCGACACTTCTTGTCCCAATCAATTAAGTACTTAGAAGAATTCTTGAGCTTTTGTTCACGACCTGTTGTCGTTAAAAAAATCATGAGAATACATTTTCTGCAATGAAGAACCTCATGCCTTTTTGTACTTCTTCATTGTTCTCAAGAAGATCATACAAAGACTGCATTCCCTGATATTTTTCGTTGATATCGATCCCTCTATTCTTGAGGTAATCCAGAAGCTCTTCGTCGATTTTAAACCAAGATCCAGACTTCTCAATAAAATTCCACATAAGAAGCATTTCTATAATCTCACGCTCAATCCAAATTGACTTACCATCAGAGCGACCATGCTTAATTGGATACCTAATCCTCATTCCAGTACTTTCGTTAGTGGATTTCTGAATTAGCACTTTAGCATAATGCCCAATGATTGGGTTCTCTGGGCTAGGTTTAGCTTTTGGGTCTTTGAGGATTAAATCTGCTTGATTTCTTTTTTCAAAGTTAATAATCCAATCTGGATAATGTAATGCTGCATTGCCACCGCTAGAATTGGTTTGATTGTTTGGATCACCTTTGGCATACTGACTCGTCTTAATAGTTGACCGAACCTGAGAGATCATTATGCACATATGACCAAATTTACCCATACCAAGACTAACCCGCTTTAAGAAGTCTGAAGTTAAAGCTGCACCTGCTGCGACTTTTGCTGCGTCACTAGTGGTTTTAGCTAAATCAGATTTAGGAAGCAAGCCATCCATACTGTCGATGACAATGCAAAATCTTTCTTTTTCTGGATTATTTTTTAGTAATTCTCTAAGACCATCAAAAACAGTGTCGTAAATATGACACTCCCACACGAGACAAGTTCCAAGCTCCCAATTACTAGGATCAGTAACAAATTTCAACCCAGACCGCTTTTGGATATCTTTTGACAAACGACCTTCCGCCTTGATGTAGAGGCCCTTTGTTTTCTCTACGGTCTCCAACATGTTCTTCATAACATGGAGAGCTTCGTTGGTTTTGCCTCCCTCATTACATCCAATAAAACGCTGTAGACCAGCTCCCAAACCACCTCCGATAAACTTATCTAAAATCATGGAGCCAGTTGAGGCAAGGTATGATTCCGCAGTATCTTCAAAATTGTAGTGGAATTCCTTATTGCTTTCAAAAAACTTCGACATAAACTCCGAAGTCCCAACTTTGCTTTTTTCACTCTTCTTACTCATCTAAAAAATCTCTCAGGGTTTTTCTTTTTTCGATCACTCTATCTTCTCCCACTTTGAGCTTGTGGTCAACCATTTTTTCTGAGTTTTTTGGTTTGTAGTGAAATTCCTTGTATTTTTTGTCCAAGTAAGCCAAGCCATCACTGCTTAAAAAGTACTTTATTGTACCGTCTAATTTGAAGGGAGGTTTGACTTTCAGTAAAAAATCTACATCGTTTTCAAATCTCTTGAAGACCTTAGCTGCTGTAATCATGTCCAACTTTGCACTAATGGAACGCTGACCACCAAGCATCCTCTTCACGAAATTTATTTTTTCCTTGTAATATGTAGGCTTTTTAGGTAATTTTTTTTGATTTTTAAAACTAAACCCGCACTCACACTCGTGAGAACGGGTAGAGCATAAGGTAGAGCATTTGGGGCATGTCCTCTTACCTCTTGGCATAGACCAATCCTAATATTGATTCAGATCACAAGCAACCATTTTTCTCACTAACTCTAAGAAATCAGTCTGAGGGTTCCAGTTAAGATCTCTTCTTGCTGATGAGGAGTCTCCTAGAAGCAGGTCCACTTCAGCAGGACGATAGAACTCAGGATTGATCTGTACCAGAACCTTATCTTCGTGGTAATATTTTTCATTAACTCCACGCCCTTCCCAGCGACACTTCTCACAACCAAAACCTGCGAAATTAAAAGCCTCCTCAACAAATTCACGGATGGTATGAGTTTCATTTGAAGATAAGACGTACTCTTTAGGCTGTTCTTGATTGAGCATTAGCCAAACACCTTTGACAAAGTCTTCAGCATCACTCCAATCTCGCTTGGCATCTACATTGCCTAATTCAAGAGGCTCAAAATCACCATTAATATATTCATTTTTAATACGAGCTACATTCTTGGTTATCTTACGAGTTACAAACTCTTCTCCGCGACGAGTTCCTTCATGGTTGAATAGCCATCCTTGAATAGCGAACAAATTGTAGGAGTCTCTCCATACTTTTACCATGTGCCTCGCACTAGCCTTAGAAACGCCGTAGGGGCTTCTTGGGCGTAGTGGGTGAAGTTCTGATTGTGGAGAATGTAAAACGTCCCCAAACTCCTCTGAGGAACCAGCATTATAATAACGGCATTTAGGGCAATGTTTGCGAATCGCCTCAAGCTGGTACATTACAGCCATAGCGTTTGTATTCATGTGGTTAGCAGGTTGAGTCCAACTAACACCAACAAAAGAATTAGCCGCAAAATTAATAAAATAATCTGGCTTCTCTTTAGCGATGACATCTTCTGTATTTACAGAATCAGTAACGTCTAAGTCAATTAGCTTGAAGCGAGGGTGATTAACTAAATGAGAAATATTGTCATGATTCTTAACACTTAGTCTACGAACACCAGCAACAATAGTATGTTCAGTATGCTTCAAGAGATAGTCTGCCATGAAGCTACCGTCTTGACCAGTGACTCCAGTAATGATTACCTTTTTCATTTCCAATAACTATATATGCCTTTGTTGATTTCGTAAACCATTTTTTTGCTTTCTCTTTCTGGTTGATCTTTAGCCCACACAAACATTTTTTTAATTAGTTCATGAACGTTTGTTTCATCAGTGAAATTTGCAACCTCTTTGGCTTTTGTGTGATCACAATGGGCATGTTTTACCTCATGCCTCTCTTCTCCATGTTCGATAATAGCTTCGTAACCCTGCTCTTTTGCAACTTTTTGAACGATTTTTGCTACCTCATTAATAGTCCACTCTTTATCTGCACCAATATTGAATAGTTCTCCATCATAAAACTCAATCATATTTTCAAAGACAGGTAACAAATATTTTACATCTGAAAAAGCTCTTGTCTGCTCTCCATCACCATAAACAATCATAGAATCTCCATCCAAAACTTTCTTAATAAAGATTCCAATTACATTCCTATAAATATCCCAAATATTTTGGTAAATACCCAAAATATTATGAGGTCTAACAATCGTATATCTTAAACCAAATTGACTACCAGCTAATTTAATATCCATCTCTGTGGTGTATTTTGCAACTCCATATGGATCTACTGGATCTGGGATCATTGATTCTGCAAACGGGGCTGGTTGATTTCCATAAACAGCCATCGAAGATGTGAAAATTAATTTACAATCATGTTTAATGCACTCATTCACAATGCGAGTCGAACAAATTACATTATTCTTGTAATTAAACTCTCTAATAAAGGGAGATAAACCTTCAGCCGCATAAGCTGCAAAATGAAAAACCACATCTGGTCTCTCATTATTAAAAATAGATCCAATATCCCCCGACTCAATATTTATTTTATAAAATTTAAAATTATTATGTATAGGTAAAAAATCTTCGCAACCACCAGATAAGTCATCAATCCCAATAACATTGTAACCTTTTTCAAGTAAATATCTTGAAAAGTTAGCTCCTAGTAATCCAGCGCACCCAGTAATAAGAATTTTTTTCATTTTCTTTCTAAAACTGTTAATCCATTATTATTTGTAAATCTTTCTTTAACGAACCACTGTTGATTCTTTTCTACAAATTCTTCAACAGCGTCCCAAAGACCTTTGCCACAGTCTTGACTAAATCCAGATAAAGAATTAATAGCATCAAAAGATTCACACTTGTGAGCGAATAAAGTTGTATCGTGCATAATAATCCATTTTTTTGCTTTAGTGTGATGCTTATCTAGCTCCTGTCTTAATTGATCATAATGATGGAAAGTATCTATGAATAATAGATCAACTTCTTCGATATCAATATTAAGGGAGTCCGAAACTATGAATTTAAAATCTAAACCTTGATCTTTAGCCATGCTCTCAACAAGATCCATGTTTTTACTTCTGTAAAGATCTAAAGATCTCATTTTTTTTGGTTTCCCAGCTAAAAACGCCCAAGTGGAAACAACCTCTCTAACCCCCATTTCCATTATAGTGTCTGACATTTCTGCATATTTTTTTAGTGTGGGCATATGCTCATTAATATCACTTTTTTTATCTGTAAAATATTGGAAATAGCTTTCTATGGTGTTCATATCTTGAAAAATGGTGCTAAATTATCGTGATCTGGAGACAAGTGAGTTGATTTCGAAGGTATTGGAGTAGCCAAAGATCTTCCTCTTTTGTTCAACTCAATAAACATCTCAAAATCTCTTGGTATATTAATTGTAGTAAATTTTTTAAAAATATCAATATCTTCTTTCAAAACAGAATATTTAGTGGCTAATATAATAGTTTTCATTACTCTTTGTTTAAAAAAGTGGCATGCATAAGGGGAACGTGAGGAATACCATGGAACCCAAAAGTATCGTATGTTGATAATTTCTGCATATGAATGTGTCTTTGTTCTGGGCAAGCATTCCATTCAACACTAAATTTAGCAGCTAATTCAACTGGAGCGAACTTAATTCCGAAATCTTTTTCTAGCTTATCTTTAATATTTCTACAAATATACGAATCTTCATTCCCAAAAGATTTAGGATCGACATTGGTAGATATTTTTTGACAACCCTCTAATAATTTTTTACTTCTAAAAGAAAATCCACCATTACCAACAGTTGAAGGTCTTCCAAATTCAAACCAAGGAGCACCAATGTAATCGTATTGAAGATTTTCATCTAGCCAACAAGAAGGATTGATTATAAATCCATCAGCTTGAACTGTTAAAACAAAATCTGTTTTAATGTAATTAGCCAACCGATTAACCATAAAAAAATTATATGACTGGTAACTTGAGTCAAGATCATCTTCAGCAATCCTGCAACCTAATTCCTCAAAATCAGAAGGGTCAAATTCGTCAATCTTTGAAACGAGTACAACATCATCAAAATCAAAAACAGAAAGACAATGTTTTATGACTTTAAGAGCTATATGAATTTCTTTTTCAGAAGATATGTATGTGAAAAGAGATATGCTTTTGTTTTGTTTCATCTTAAGATATTAAGTTTTAAATTCAGACTGGTTGCTTTTAGGGAAAAATTTATTTCTAAATGCTTGTTTTGCTTCGAATCTTTGCATGTTACATTCATCTACCTCCTTAGCTGTTATCTCTCCATAACGAGCTTTCTCAACAGCATTAAAGGTTTTTTGATTAACTTCCACCATTTTACGATACTCTTCGGAAGAAATTAAAACATGCCAAATGCTTTGAGGGAACTGGCTAGATAAATAAGAAGAGCATGACATCCAAACTTCAGACTGTTCTGGATTATTGTTTTTTTTAACTTCAAGGATGGCTAAATAATCAAACGCATAACCTTCATCTACGAGTAATTTTATCATTTTATTAATTTTTGTATATACCCCTTTATCATGTCAAAGTTTATATTTTTAACATGGTCTGCTTCTAGATAAAGGCCATTTGGGTTTAATGGAGTTCTATTGTACAAAGGAGCAGAATTTGGATACGAACAATTTGAATAAAGGCCAAGGACATTCTGATCGTAACCTGACATTATCCAATTCATACCAGTATCTGTTGTCACCAACATTTTGCAAGACAACGCTATAATTACATCCTCCATAACAGTCCCACCAATTGGTTCGTAAGTTGTATTTAGGCTATCATGAATTTTTAAGCCAAGTTGTATGGTTTCAAGTCCTAAAGAATGAATATATTCTATTATTCTATTAGCCAAATCTTTCGGTATGTCTCTAATTCCTTTGGCACTAGAAAATGCCGTAATAGCAACGCAGTTTTTATATTTTGAATTTAAATCAAACCACTGCTCTAACTCAATTTTTAAATCATCTATCTTTCCTAACCCGTGATTATTTGCGAATGCTTGGATGTGGTGAATTTTTGTATACCATTCATTATCTTGATGACAAGACATAGGGTTAAATATATAATCATACTCTTCGCCATGATCTTCTATAAATTGTTTATCTACTTCTGTTGGAAAATCATCGTATCCATCCCAAATTTTTATATCGTCTATGTATTTATTTTTTTTAAAAATTTCTTTGCAATTTTCATATTTTTTATTTATCCCAAGTGTCATATGACTATCTGGGAATATTTTTTTAAACTGCTTGCATAAAACAACTTGCATGGCCAAATCTCCTATTTGACCCTGATTGAAGCCTAAACCTTTAATCATTATACTTTTCTAAAATTTTAGAGTGTTCTATGTCATTTAAAAAATGCAAACTAGCGTCTTCAAAATATTTTTCTTTTACATACCAATCTTCAACTGCTCCATGAGGAGATAGATTAACATTGTTTATAAGTCTTGAATAACCATGACTAGAAAATAGATCAAAGGCTTCTTCTTTAACTTCTGGACCGTTAGCATAAAAATCATGTTCGAATGTAATGAATTTAAATTCAAACTTCTCAAAAGGAAACTTTCTCATCACTTTTTGGGTAGCTCCATCAATATCAAAAGAGAAATAATCTATCTCCTTGGGGCAAGCATACTTATTCAATAGTTCCGTAATGTCACAAATTGTTAAATCTATAGACTCTACGGGAGTATTTCTATAATTTTTGAAGATCGAAGTCAACCTCGTATCAATATCTATTGATAATCCATCCCAACCATTCTGTTCTAAAAGAAGAGTGTTATTACCACATGGATTATTTGTAGAAATTCCGTCTCCGCATCCAAAATCTAAAAAAAATCCTTTTTTAGATTTAAATAAGAAGTTGGCAAATTTATCTTGAGACATTTGAGAGTAGCTATTCATAAGCGAAAAGTTCTTTGTATTGAATTATTGTAAGGAAATATCGAAGAAATTCTATTTTCTAAAACATTTTTTAAACCAATCGCAAAATATTGAGGATCAGAGTAAAGAGGTAGCCCACGCTCTTGAAAAGGTAACCACCTTGCTTTGATCATTGGATAAGTTACTCCCACTTGTGAATAGTAGTCAGCGGTTTCTATCGTAGGGACTCCATTTGCATAAGCCATATACTTAAAACCAGAATCGATAGTTACAAAAGCTTTAGCTCCCATTACGGTAATACATGCCTCGTCAATACTAGAGCAAACTATTTTAACTTTATCCAAAACATCAGAGTAACGCTCTTTTTCTTTTTCTGTACAAATCGCGACCAGCTTATTGTCAGTATCATAAAGAGAGTTGACTAGTTTGGTGATATAACCCTTCCTAAGATTTTTTGGCTCCCATAAATTATGAGTCAAATGCAAACAAACATAATCTCCTTTTTGGACTGTGATCTCTGATTTTGGGAAGTAATAGAATCTACTTAACCAATCAAAATCATAAGTCGTCCATTTCATTTTGTCGATATGGAGATCATAAAAGAAATCATAATCACTTTTATCAACCTCATCCCAAAAACAATATCTGTCAGACATGCTTGGATAAAATCCCTCTAAAACATCTAGTTGGTAAATCTCTCCTCTATCATTATCGAAGGCAAAAGTAATATGGCAATCAGAATGGTATTCTCTAATTGCTGGGATAAATCTATTAGATAAAAGACAATCTCCTAAACCGCCCTCTGCCCTAACAAGAACTTTAGATTGTGTCGTAGAGGTCATTTTGTTTTTCTTGCTTCTGAATATCCTTAACATGAAGGATACAAAAATGCTCAATAGGGTCACTAGATAATTTAGCTTGATTCTTAGCTCCCGCTAAAACCTCATGGACTTTATTCTGCCACTTAACATGACCCTTGGTAGAAACAAAGCGAGATTGGAAATCAGGAAATCCCTCCCAACCCATTTCGTTTATTGTCCAGTTATATTTTTTGACATGTTCTTCTGTCGCCCCGCGAACGACATTAATTCTTGGAATCCAAAGCAGATCAATGTCTCCTTTTCGAACAACTGCCCTTAATGCATTCAATAATGATGGTGGAATTTGTTCGTCAGCATCAATCTGCATCAAATAATCTTTTGTAGACAAGTCGAACAAAGTATTTTTAAAAGCAGAGAAATCTTTCTGAAAGTCAAAATAGTTTACTTTTAACCCACAAAACTTACAAAAATCTTCGACCTCTTTTGTTACCTTATTCTTATCTGCCAATATTACAATCTCCTCATCTGGTAAAACATACGGTTCAAGTGAATTAATTAATCTTTTAAATTCAAAGAACTCATTTGCGACTGTAATTCCATAAGTGATCATAAAAAAACTCCTTCTAGGTAAGCACGACCTAGAAGGAGCAATATAAGTCACCTCAAAGTTTTACTTAACTTTGATCATTATATCTTTTTTTTCCTCTTTTTCAAGAGGTAATTTGACTCTCAATAGGCCATTCTTATATTCTGCCTCAATGGAGTCTTTGTCGATACTCTCGTGCAACGTGAAGTGCTTCTTGACGGAGCGTCGAGATATTTTTTTGTGGTAGAATTCAGAAACCTCGTCATTTTGCTTAGATTCTGCTTCAATTTTTAACGTCTGGCCAGAAACAGAGACACTAATGTCTTCTGAATCTAGACCAACAAGCGCAAATTCAACAACAAAAGAGTCGTCTTTCTTATAAATATCGTAAGGCTCTGAGCCACGATATGGATTAGCACGATTCTCTTCGAAAATTTGATTCATGCGCTTAAATATATCTCCTTCGAAAACGAAAGGAGCCATCATTTTGTTTATCATCATTGTCATACTACTATTTTAGTTAGTTTTTGTTTTTCTAGCCCCGACTTGGGTACTGGAAATTCTCAGACAATGCAAATATACTAAATCAATCTTCTTCGAATTGTGCTTCGTCGATGCGATCAAGTATAAATGCTATTGTTTCGTCGAGTTCTACCTCGTCTGTAAAATTAATTTCTGGTTCGGTCATAGTGCATGTATATACACAAAACCAAACCTTGGGGAAATTCATCCTTCACAAGATTTACATTCCATCATAGATCTTGCTAATTCTTGGCTAGGATTAGCACTTCTCTGGTAGTAAAATCCTTTGATTCCATTCTGCCAGCCATAAATCAATAATTGATTAACCTCTTTTGCAGGAGCCTTTGGAGCTACCATGATATTTAAAGACTGCCCTTGATCAATATACTTTTGTCTTTGAGTAGCTTGTATGACAATTTCTTTTTGAGAAATCTCTCCGAAAGTCTTAAAGACTTCTTTTTCTTCCTCAGACAAGAAAGTAAGATGTTGTACTGATCCGCCTCTTTCTAGGATACTCATCCAAACATCGCCATCATCCTTACCTTTTTCAGCTAAAAGAGTTTTGAGATATGGATTTCTAAAAGTAAACTTACCTTTAGCGAGATCTTTTGTAAAATAGTTGCAATTAAGAGGCTCAATAGATGGAGATACTTGTCCCAAAATAAAGGAGCTGCTTGTAGTTGGTGCAATAGCTAAAGTTGTAGTGTTTCTACGACCGTAGCCTTCGCAATAGAGAGGTTCACCTAAACCAGTTGCTAATTCTGCTGTAGCTTTGTCTGCCCGACTACGGATAGTCTTCCAAATTGAACTATTCTGCATTTTAGCCTCCATACTTTCAAAACCAATCATTTTACTTTGAAGGTAAGAGTGCCAACCCAGCACACCCATACCCAAAGCCCTGTGGCGCTTGGCAAAGTTATGAGAAGATTCCATGAACGGAATGTTTTTAGTTTTTACAATATATTCCTCCATAACGGCATCAAGGAACATCACTAGAGTCTCAATGGCATCCGTTTTTTCTATGTCTTCCCACCTGACAAGGTTTAGAGATGACAAGCAGCAAACAAAAGACTCATCTTCCTTAGAAGGTAAGGAGATTTCATTACAAAGGTTGGAAGCGTAAATTTTCATCCCTTGATCCTTGTAACAATCAGGGGCATTTTTGTTAGCCGTATCTTGGAAGAAGATATATGGATATCCTGTTTCAAATCGCTTCTTAATAACAGATGCCCAAATTTGACGTTTATCTGGGTCACCATTAACCATGCTCTCCATCCATTCGTCAGTAACAGTGACTGCGAAAGACATTTCTTGGATTGCATTGCCCTCACTCTTGATGCGAAGAAACTCTTTGATGTCAGGATGCTCAATAGGAAGATATGCAGCAAAAGAACCTCGACGAACATTTCCTTGTGAAACTACGGAAGCCACTTTGTCAAATAACTCCATAAAATGCACTGAACCAGAAGATTCACCTCCAGAATTAATTGGAGCACCTCTTTCTCTAAGATCTCCAAAATAAGCTGAAGTGCCAGAACCATGTTTAGTCTGCATTCCAACCTCTGATTGTTTGGCTAAAATACCATCCATTCTATCTGGGACGTAAACTCCATTACAAGAAATGGGTAAACCTCGTTCACGCCCAAAATTGGACCACACAGGAGAAGCTAGGGAATAGAACCCTTGCTTCATATAACTCACAAATTTGTCAGCGAAACCGTCCATACTGAGATACTGTTCAGCAGTATCTGCGATGTCACGAATCCTCTGTTCTGGAGTTTCTGCTCCTTTAAGATATCCTCTCTCAAGGAATAGCCTTGAGTCCTCATTTAACCAATAGTAATCTGTCATTTAGAACAAGTCGTCTGCGTTGAACGTCTGGGAATTTTTTGAGTACTCGACGGGTCGAGCATAAAAGAAGTCTGTGGCGTTATTGCCAAGCAACTCCTCTTCAAACCAGATTGTGTCTTTAAGCAGGTTTTTGTCAACATCAAAAGCTTGTTTGAAGCCGATTTTGTCCAAAGAATCATTGATTCTGTTTTTAATAAACTCTTTAAGAACGATAGCGTTCAGACCCTTCTCACGAATTCCATTAATCATCCAATCAACAATTTTGCTTTCTGCCTTGAAAGCTTGTTGAGCCTCATCAAGAATACGCTCTTCCAACTCTTCATCAAAGAACTCAGGATGCTCTTCACGAATAGTGTTGATGATCTTCATTCCAACCATAGCATGTAGATTTTCCTCATTACGAGTATACTTCACTTGCTGATCAGTATCCTTAAGAACATTCTTATTACGAGCGAACCAATTGATTACATAGAATTGCGAAAACAAAGAAACGTTCTCCACAAAAAGGGTGAATAAGATAAGTGCATAAACATACTGCTTTTTGTTATTCTTATAAAACTTGTGGGTATATTTACGCAAATAGTTTACTCGCCCCTCAATAAAGTCGAGCTTCAAGTTTTCTTCAAACACCTCCTCCAATCCTAGAACCTCAAGCAACCGCTCATAAGCATTGTTGTGAATAACTTCTACGTTCGCCATAACAAAGCCTAAATCACTTAAAGAAGGGTGTGGCAAATTGTCGCCCAACTTACTCCAAAACTTTTTCACTGCTACTTCGATTTGCCCAATAGCAGAGAGTGTTCTCACAATTATCTCCTTATCTCTTTCACAAAGAGACACGTTGAAGTCTTGAATATCAGAAGCAAAACTAAACTCTTTGTCGGTCCAAAAACCATTGTGCATTGCTTCGATGAATTCCCCTGCCCAAGAATAGCGGTCAGGCTTGCGTGATACTTGCTCTTCAAAAATCATGTCTCATCTATTTACACAACCTGACGAAATGGGCAAGATAAAAATGAAAAAAGTTGGCAAAGCCTCCTTATTAATACGAACGAAGAGAGTATTAATAAGGATACGTACCCTTACAGCGCAGTAAAGGTACGTATCCTTACGTAAGGTTACGTATCCTAACAGCGAAGTTAGGTTACGTACCCTTTCCTTCGTTGACTCCGTTACGTTATTATACGGAGTAAAAAAAATCTGTCAACAAAAAAAATTTACTTGAAATTTCTTAATTTTCTTAGAGTATAGCTTTATCAAGAATGGATTATCAGGCTAGCGACCCAGAGTTAACAGAACTAATTAAAGACGATGATAATGAGGAGGCATTAGGTTTACTTATAGATCGGCACTCTGGTATTTATATTGACATGGTTAGAAGATATGCTTCCAAATCTCTTCCTCCTGATGATATTGCTGACATTATCGATGACAAAGATTATATTATATACAAAGCAGCATTAGACTATGACGAAAAAAAAGCCAAGTTCTCAACTCATGTTGGGAATAAAGCTAAATATCTTTGCTTGAGTAGGAAAACAGCTAAGAAAAATAGCAGAAAAATTTTATCTTTTGAATCGATTGATTACGCTGAAGAATCAAAAGATCTTCATCCGGATGAGAGCTGTGAAATTAAAGAAAGTTTTTCTGAAATTATTAACTTAATAAATAGTCACAAAGACGAAAGAGTTAAAATTATTTTTAAAGAAAGATACTTTGCTGGAGAGAGAGGTAAGTTAGAAACTTGGAAGAATATTGGAGACAAGATAGGCATCTCTGCTCAAGGATGTATAAACATACACGACAAAACATTAGAAGAATTTAAAAAGCAAATTAAAAAAAATGCATAAACTAAATTTCGACGCACCGTTTAACTCTTTAAGTTTAGGAAATGTGTCTTTGAACTTTCTCAGAGAATTAAGAGATAAAGATATTGATTTAAATATTTTCCCACTAAGCAAGGTTGACTTGTCTGCTTTTGATCGTCTTCCTGATGAGTATACAAAGTATCTTGAAGATAAATCTTTAAATAATTTAAAAAAATTAGAGAGATCAACTCCCACACTGAAGGTTTGGCATATCAATGGTTCAGAAAAGAAAATTGGAGACAACCAGTTCCTATACACTTTTTACGAAGTTGACTCGCCAACAGACGAGGAGATTGCGGTTGTGAAAGCTCAGAATCATGTTTTCTTCTCTTGCTCTGAAGCAGCCGATATATTCAAACAAAAAGGTTGTGATAATGTGTCCTATGTACCATTAGGATTTGACACAGACTTTCACGAGACAGGGAAAGAATACTTGGGCGAAGATGTCATACATTTTGGACTGATTGGCAAAATGGAGCGAAGAAAAAATACTCAAGCTCTTATACAACTTTGGTGCAATAAATTTGGTAACAACCCAAGGTATCAACTTACTTGCTTGGTTGGAAATCCATTCATTAAACAAGATCAAATGAACCAACTGATTGCTCAATCAATGAACAATCAAAAATACTCAAATGTAAACTTTTTGCCTCGACTCAAAACAAACAGCGAGGTAAATGAAGTTATTAATGCCATTGATATTGATCTTTCTGGCTTATCAAATGGAGAAGGGTGGAACTTGCCAGCATTTAATGCTACAGCATTAGGAAAATGGTCCATTGTTAGTGATTGTAGCTCTCATAAAGACTGGGCTAATAAAGGTAATTCTATATTAGTAGAGCCTATTGGTAAACAACCCTGCTATGATAACATTTTCTTTTTCGAAGGCCAAAGATTTAATCAAGGCGAGTACTATCGACTGAGTGGCCAAGGAATCTCAGAAGCAATGGATCGTTCGGTTCAAATGGCAAAATCAGAAAACAAAGAGGGATTAAAACTTCAAGAAGAATTTACTTACAAGAAGACTATTGAAAAAATCCTAGAAAAAATATACTAAAATGCCAATCTACATATTTAAAAACCCAAAAACAGAAGAATATAAAGAGATCGTTCAAACAATGAACGAAGAGCATATTTATATTGACGAGTTTGGTTTAGAATGGAAAAGGGTTTTCACGATCCCCCACGCTTCAATAGACACAAAAGAAGACGCATGGAATCATAATCAATTTGTAGAAAAGACTGGTAAAATGAAGGGTACGGTTGGAGATGTTTTAGACTACTCAGCAGAACTTTCATCGAAAAGAGCAGAATCTAATGGTGGAGAAGATCCAGTTAAAAGACAAGCCTTTAACGACTACGAAAAGAAAGTTGGTAAAAAACACATCTCAGATAGAAAAAAGACTATCGAAACTTCTAGGATTAAAGTAGATTTGGATTAAGTTACATACTGAAATTTTGTAAAGTCTATAACTCCAGTGAAATACTCTGTAACAAAAACTAATTTTGCTTCGTCTGGTTCTGCTACAGTATCAACTAATAAAAGCCCAGTTACAGCCTGACCAGTATTTAACACCTCATCTGTGGAGTTTGTGCCGAATGAATTCCCATAAGCAGTGTTTAAGTATGACGAGAGATCACTTGGATATGAATTATCTATCTTGAACCTTGATCCAATGCGATTCACCCAATATTGAGAAGCTGCTTCTGAGTTATCTTGAAGGGTAAGGGTATTATCTATATGAGCTGTACCTCCTACGTTTATATTCCCGCTAAAGATTCCAGAATGATTTTGATTGACTCTTAAATGTGTATCAAAGTAAGCATCATTTCCTGAAAAATAAGCATCGCTTTCAAAAATAGCATCACCATTTTCAAATTTTACATCGCCATTCCTAAAATTAATACCACTTTCAAATGATATAACCAAAGATTGATTTGTATCGTTAGTAACTGTGGTTTCATGATCTGCCAATATAACACTTCCTGTGATCTGATCACTAAAAGAAGATGATTTTCCAGCCAATATTGTATTATTTTGTCCACTGGCCCCAAAATCAACTTGCGTTCCATTAACAAGAACATTGTAACTTCCAGAAATATCGGTATTATTTAATCCGTTCACCAGAACGTTGTTTGAACCTGAAACGACATTCCCCTCTCCACCCAAGGCTATAGAACTAGAGGAAAAAGAGTTAGTAGATGACGTAGTTAAAAGTGCGTTGTTATCAACTGTAACTTCTGTATTAAAATTTATTGGACCATCAATATCCCGCGAAAGGTTAATTTGAAACCCAGTAGAAAGGTCACTAAAAGAGAAATCACCACTAGGACTAGTAAAAGTTGGTAATTGCAATTGTTGTGGTTGAATTTTTGTAAATGGCATGTTACAATAGATTATCTATTAAATAATACACTTTTTCTATGAAATTTACACTTTACAAACCAAATGCTAAAAATACTGGATCTGCCTTCACCTTTGATTCCACTAAAGACAGGAACGGTAAGCCTGTGCTTTTTGTCTCAATGATTTTACAACACAGCTGGAATGATGAACGGAAAACAGGCTCTTTTAAAGAAAATGCCAAAAATCCAGAAAAATCCACAACAATCAAGCTAACAGAAAATGAGGCTGGTGAATTCCTGTCTTGCATGAAGACTCGTATCCCTTTTGTGGGTTTTCACAAAACTGAAGACAAAACCACTATTATTAAACTAACTCCTTGGGATAAAAATCGCATTATTAAAAACAAAGATGGTCAAGAAACCTTCAAATCTCCAGCTTGGGGGTTAACAGTTACAAAAAATTCTTCGCAATTCTTCAAGCTCCCAATTGAAGCAGGAGAAGCTGAGTGTTTAGCCATCCTTCTTGAAGGCTACATTAAAGAAAGTCTGGTTGCCCAATCAGAAGCCTACAAACAAGAACAGCCACAAAAAACTTACCAAAAACCAAAGCCAAAAGCCTCAGTTGTTGAGGATGACGATGACGATGTCCCATTCTAAAATTAAAGTCTTAGTCCAATCTAATTACTCCCGCATGGTAACGGGGTTTGGGAAGAATATGAAAAATATTCTCCTCGCTCTTTACCGTGATCCAGACATTGAAGTTATCGAAGCTGCCAATGGAGTGCCTTATGGCAGAGATATCAATACACCTTGGGAATCTTACGGCACATACCCTTCTGACCCAAAAACCTTAAAGGTAATAGAGAAAGAGCCAGCAAAGAAAAGGGCTGCTCAATATGGTTTTTACACGATAGACAAGATTGTAGAAAAAGTAAATCCAGACGTATTTTTGGGCATTGAGGATATTTGGGCATTTAGAGAATACGAGAAAAAACCTTGGTGGAATAAAACAAAAAAAATCATTTGGACAACTCTGGATAGCTTACCTATTCTCCAGCAAGCAATAGACACAGAACCTAAATGTGACCAAATGCTTGTTTGGGCAAGCTTCGCAGAAGAGGCCATGAAAAAGCTTGGTCATGAAACCGTAGAGACTGTTCATGGCGCTGTTGACTACAGTCACTTTAAACCATTGGAAAATAGAGATGACCTACGAAATTTGCATGGCCTTAGTAATAATTTCGTTATTGGTTTTGTATTCAAAAATCAATTAAGAAAATCAGTTCCAAATATTCTAGAAGGTTTTAAGAAATTCAAATCCAAAAACCCAGAAGTAAAAGCAAAACTCTTACTTCACACGGATTGGGGCGAGAAGCAACATGGATGGGATATACCAAGATATTTAAAAGAAAAAGATCTTGAAGACGGAAGTGTTTTGTCAACTTATGTGTGTCATAAGTGCGATGATTATTTCATCCAACCTTACTCTGGTGAAGACAAAAATTGTTCTTCATGTGGTTCCGAAAAATCTGTAAAAACAAAAAACAGCGGCAAAGGAGTAGGCGAGAAAGAGTTAAATGAAATCTATAACATGATGGACGTTTACTGCCACCCATTCACAAGTGGAGGGCAGGAGTTACCAATTCAAGAAGCTAAGGCTGCTGGCTTGATAACTCTCGTTACAGACTATTCTTGCGGCACTGATTCAGCGTATGAGCATCAAGGAGGACTCCCTCTAGCTTGGAACGAGTATAGAGAACCAAGCACCCAGTTCATAAAAGCTACAACATGTCCAGACAGTATTTGCGAAAGGTTACAACAAGTTTATGAAATGGATGAAGAATCCAAACACAAGCTTATTGAAACTGGAAAGAAATATGTCCAAGAAAACTTTTCGGTTGAAAATACCGTAGAGAAATTAAAAAACTTTATTAAGTCGGTAGAGTTAAGAACCTCTGAAGAAGAAAAAGAAGAAAAAAAATCTAAAGAAACAAAGGTATCAATACAAGACTTCCTTAAAGACGTTCCACTGAAAGATAGGATCGCAGTTGTTCTACCAAGGTCAGCTGGAGATGTATTGATGGCCAATTCATTAATAGAAAACTTGAGTGAGCTTTACCCTGATAAAAAAATATTCTTCGTAACTCAACCAGAATTTTACGACTTAATTAACGATAACCCCTTTGTACACAAAGTAATTCCATACTCAAGCTCTTTCGAAGATCTATACGTTCTTGAAGGTAGAGGTGGTCATGAAGGTCTTTTTGATATGGCTTTCCTGCCTCACTGCATGACTCAAAAAACATACAGTTACAATCATAATGGCAAAGACAAAACACAATTTAGATTAAAATGAGCCACTTAGTAGAAGTTTACGCAAAAGACTTGGGAGTAAAAATTGGAGAACCATATCTAAAACCTCACTTCTTTCCGATCCTTGATGATAATTATATCACCATCCACAATGACAATAAAGTTCAATCTAAAGAATACGATTATTGGGAAGAAGTTATCGTCTTGGTAAAAAAACAAGCTCCAGAAATTAATTTTATTCAAATAGGTTCTGGTAAAGAGCCAAGAATAAAAAACGCTACAAAATTCGTTCCCACCTTAAATATAAAGCAGTCCGCTTATATAATTAAAAATGCATTGATGCATGTTGGTATTGATAGTCTTCCAGTACACATTGCTTCTTCTTTTAACAAACCAATAGTAGCAATTTACGCTCACACATATGCTTCTACATGTGGGCCAGTTTGGGGGCATAAAAAAAATCATAAATTAATTGAGTCTCACAGGAATAAAGAAAAACCCTCGTACTCTTTAAAAGAAAACCCCAAAAAAATCAATCTAATTAAACCAGAAGAGATTGCTAATGCTATCTTAAAAAAGCTAGGCAAGAATAAATGTTCTCACAAAACCCTCTATGTAGGGGATAAATTTAAAGAAAAGTTGATTCACGTTATCCCTGACAATAAGTATCAAGTATCTTCTAAAAATGTAGTCCTTAGATTCGATTTGCTTCATAATGAAGAAAATTGTATTCATCTCTTCAGAAATAATAATATATCAATTGTCACAAATAAACCTTTAGGTGATGAAATATTAAATCAGAAAAATATAAACTGCGTTAATTATTTCTCTGATCGTTTCGACGAAGACTTCATCAAAAAAGTTAAAAATAAAGGCTTATCCTTGCGGCTGTTTTGCACAAGCAAAGAAAATTTAAATGAAGAAAGGTATAAGTTTTTTGATTATCAAATAGCATTAATTGAAGATGCTGAGAAGATAGAATCAAATAAAAAACAAATTAAACTTCCAAAGAAAAACTTCAAAATTAGATCTTACTCCATATACATGAAAAATGGCGAGGCATACCACTCTCTTTTTGAAGCGAACGGAAAAGAAAATTTAGACGATATTTTCATTGACTTAGAGAAACTTATGGTTTACACTGATTGAAATGAGTGAAGAAAAGATTTACGGTCCTGACGTTTATAAGCGAAACAAACATGGCCTTCTAGAAAATGCTGAGTACGAGTTTAACGATGATGGCTCTGTAAATTGGAGGGCGATGATTAAGCCAGAATTTCTTTACCCCAATAAAGATTGGTTTACAGCTCGTAAAAAAGATATCCCTACTTCTTCAGAAGGTTTGGAAGATAAACAGCTTTTGATTATGTTGGGCGGTATTAAAGAGCTTGCTCGCCTTAGAGGTTTTGAGAGCGTTTCTTTCAAGACTGACCATTTAAGTGATACTTACGTAATCGCAAGCTGTGAGATCATTTGGTCTCCAAACTATGAAAGCAACGAAGAACGTATTGTCTACCAAGATGTGGCTAATGCAACACTTCAAAATACAGGGTCTTTCGCGGCAAAGTTTTTAGAAACCATTGCTTGTAATAGAGCTTTTGTAAGATGTGTGCGAAACTTCCTAAATATCCACATTGTAGGAGCAGATGAGATAGACAAATCAAAAGATGCAATGAATGCACCCTACATTGAAGCATCAAGTGATGAGATTGATTCTGTATCTGTATTGTCTCCTATAGTTCAACTCAAGATGACATTTGTTGATGAAATGAATGGAGAATCTTTTGAAGACTTCAAAGTTCTTTTAAGAAAGCTGTGGACTGAAGAAAAATATAAAAATCCAGATGCTAAGGACTGGAATGATTTCTCAGACATCCCAGCAAAAGAAGCTCGTAAGATTAGAGCTGCTTTAAAGAAACTACAATCCTAAAAAGTTCCTTTGATTGGCTGTAAATTTAACACTATTCTTTGTTGTTAAAACAGCATTCATATTAGCATCGATAATTAATTGTTCGTCTGGTTTTAGTAACTTAACAGTGGATTCTTTGATTGTTGTAGTCACTCCTGATGATCCAAACTCAAGAGTTATACCTGATATTGTAGGCTTGAAAGTGCTTGGGAGACTAATTCCAACTATAGTTCTACTAGATTCACTTGGAGGAAATCTATTGGATTGAGACGCAGAAAAATTACTAGCTGCTAGAGCTTTAATATCTGCAATTTTCCCATTTTTTAAATCCAAAGTAATCGGATTAAGTGGATTTCCACTTGCGCCATTAGTTTTTAAATCATAATATTTAATATCAAACCTTTCAAACAATTCTGATAATTTCGCTGATATTTCGTCAAGCCTAGCTTGTCTGCTCGCAGCGGCTTCTTCTTCTTTCCTTGTTTTATCAGTTTCAAGTTCGTCTGTCGGCCTTTTAGATCTAGTAAAATAAGCTCTTGCAGTTTGAGAGCCATCTTTATCTTGATTTTTAAATAATACTGCTGATGCGTCAGCGAGAGACTTTATTTTCTTATTAAGCTCGCCTGTTACTGCTAAATATTCAGACAATTTATTCCTAGTAAATTGATAATTTGATGGGGTGAATAATGAATAATCAAGCTCCTCCTTGTCTGCGCCATTCGCTGCTTTAGAGCTTCCACTTTTTATACCAACAAAACCATAGTCTCCAGTTCCTTCTGAACCCGCGAATTGCATAAGTTTATTGAGGGATATGTCTGATCCACCAATAGACTTTAGAGCAGTAAATACGTCAGCAAGAGCTTCTATATCTGAGATCATTGTTCCTTTTTCATAAGGACCACTTATGCTCATTTCAGATCCTGTCCAATTTATCCTCCTAGCTGTGTATTGCAAGTAATAATTAGAAACAAAAACCTTATTATGGAGCAAGTTTAAAATATTTTGTATTTTCCCGTAAGCTTCTCCCCCAGAAGGTCTCTCTATTATTTCACCAGTAACAGAATTTTTTAATTGTATAAATTTGCCAGTTTTAAGGTCCATTGCGCCTTTATTATATTCATCTAAATTATCTTCAATTCCAGTCAATATCTCAGAACCACCAGCTCTTGCATCAGCTATATCTAATGATGATGCCCATTCAGATTCTTTCCAAGTAATGTTATCATTCTGCCTTGTTGCAATAATTCCCATTACATCGAAATTCTGTTGAGTATATTTCCCAGCAAGGTGCATTCCATAATATAATTTAAGCAAATCCGTAGAAACATCTATTGACGATAGCAATTTCTTTAAAGAAACTTTTTTAAATCTAGTCCTTCTATCACCTTGATCAAACTCAAAAGTTTGCTGTTTTTTTTCTATCTGAGAGGAAAAAGCATTTACAATAACAGGAGACATTTTGTCTTGTGTGAAAGAAGCATTAATATATTTTCTTTGTACTTCTTCTGATTGCTCCAATGGGTTTAATGGCGGCAAAGCCGCTGCTGAAGCAGAATTTACAAACTTAACCGCACCAGAGAATGGATCGACAAACCAGTAATATCCAAACTTAGAAGCTATATTGGAAATAATCGCATCTAAAGTCCCAGACTCTTGAAATAAAACACTACCATTTGATGGTAGTCCCTGTACATGTATACCACATTGGGCCAAACCTTGTTTAGCTTCAGTCAACGTATAACCATACCTTAAATCATAATTAGAATAATCTGGATTAGCTTTATAATGATTACTAATTTGATCTGAATTGTAAGAGAATTTTTCAACTAAAGAATTATTTTGATAAACTAAAGATGTTTTAACTCCTTCTGAAGTGACAGAACTTTCTTCATTATAAATATTACCAATCCTTACAATACCTCCAGTTTTGTTTGGTCCCCTAAATGGGAATTTTTGTGACGGGTTTGTTATGGGGCTATTTGTACATTCACTAAAATACGGCATTATAATGTCAGACCCCGCTCTTTCATCTTTAGGATGACATTGACTACCCCTAACAATAAAACAGTGAGACTTCAGTTTAAGAGAAGTAATATCTGAAAATTCTCTGTGAACCCTAGTAGCAGTCCCGTCTTTTCTAGTCGTTTTTCTAACCTCTTGGAAATTATTAATTATACGCTGGAGTGTCTCATTAGAAAGTGTGGCCCTTCCAGCAGAAGAGCCAATAATAGTCCCAAGCTCATTCCCTTCTTGACTTAAATCCTTAGCGTTTTTAATACTTTCGATAGAGAGTGAGTGATCGCCCCCTGAATTTGAGAAATTAAAATTCAAAGATACTAAAGTTTCTTTCCCTGATGAATTCATTATAACGTATAAGTTTCTATTTGCTGGTTAATCAAGAATACTGATGAATCTACTCCTGTTTCTATCATATACACTCCAGTATTAGTTTGGATGAAATCTTTAGGATCTTGCTCCATTCCATTTAAGTAAAAATCGACATGATTTTCTACAAATTTATTTCCATAAATGTCTGCGATACCAGTCACTTCATTAATTTGACTTTCTTTTCTTATCGCAAATGCAATACCCGTAACATCATCTAAATCAGTAGAAGAATCAAAGCTTACCACCTTCTGACCATTAAAAAATAAAAAATATTTTTCCTCCATCTCTATAGTGTCAGCAGTTACATCTACATCATCAATTTTATACAATAAGTTTCTAACAACATCATTCCAAGATCCTATAGCCGTACTTGTTTTCCCAGTTACAAAAGAAGAAGACGGAGTTCTTTTATCATAAAAAATTACATCTTCATTACTCAAATCTAAAACTGGATCAAAAATAATTTTTCCTCTAGAATTTTCTACATCAACAATGTAATTTCCAGAATCTGATACTATATAATAACTCTTATTGTTTGAATCTGTAACTGAAAAAGTTTCAGACTCAAGCATTGTTTGAGAGTTAAAAGACATTAAAGAACATTTACTTCCAGTTATTATGCTGTCATCAAAAAAGAATGGATATTCTTTTTCATTACCATTTTCATCTAACCTAAAATGAGTTTCCTCTTCTAAAGGAGCACTTAAAAAAGCATTTTGATTTTTATGCAAGATGTTTCGTATACTCCCTGATATAGTAGAGTCTCCAGTGGCTATTACATAATTAAACTTCATGACCTACCTCCCATATAATAAATATAATCTTTCTTTAAATCTTCAGAATCCCCTTGCAGGGTTACACCAGACGATGCAGCTGAAGTTGTAACATAGGATTCTGTTAGTGCGGTCTGAGTTACACCGCTTATTTCAGAAAGAGTCCCAGTAAGTGGAGTCTTGCCATATAAATTAATTGTTATTTTATCTTGGGTCATTCCAGTAACTTCTGTATACATAGATATTGACTCTGAAACATCATTTAAGCCTAAAGTGTCGTAAGCATCTTCTCCAGTTGGATAGTAAACATATCCAGAGTCTGAATGTAATTTGCCCAATTCTTCTTTATAAAAAGTTTTAACATTACCATTATTCAAAGTATAATATTTATAATATCTTTCTCCTTCCTCCCTGCTCTCACTGGATGAAGAATTTATACTTCCAGTAAACTCCTCTCTTCCTGTGATGATTTCCAATGTACCTGTAGAGTAATAATCGTAACCTGTAACTCCAGTCTTGTATACAATTGTTTCAGAATAACCAGTGACTCTTTCCTCTATTAATGTAGACCCAGAAGTGAAAGAATAATCGCCAATTATCCCTTCCCCTAAATCTTTTAAAAATTCTTCTCCAATATATCCAGAGAAAATCGCAAGATTATTCAAACTACCACTAAGAGTTGCAGTTTCATTATCTATTGATCTAAAATAAGTGTCACTTCCCCCAAAAGTCAAAAAAGAATTTGCTGAAATAAATTGGTTGGATGCTGGCACATCCATTGTTTTTACCAAATTATTAAGGTAATCAAAATAATTCACAGTAATAAAACTTTCACCAGCGGACACTGCGATCAGATTTCTTTTAGACAATTCTATAGAATGTTCTACCTCTATTGAATATCCATCAGAATCAAAAGTTTGACAAAATAAATGCCCTCTATCAGTAATACCAACATTAAAACCTTCAGATGTCTCTATCTCAAATGATTCAATAGTTTCCTTCCCAGTTTTGAAACATCCCATAATTATGCCATCATCAATTTTTCCATCTAAAAATTCAAAGTCAATAAGAACAGAAATATTATTGGCATTCAAACCATCTAAAGGTATTCGCAAGTTTCCAGAAGTCAATATAAGCTTATCATTAGCTAATAAAGTTTGAAGATTATTGTTAGCATCGATCTCAGAAGATTCATATGAACCTAAAACATAACCTGTATGTAATGAAGGTTGATTTACTAATTCATGGTTAAGTAAAACTCCCGTAAAATCTGATCCAGCACCTAATATATCGATCTCATCAGAAGAATAATTAAAATCATAAAAAGCAGATAGCCTTTGGTTTGAACCAACGCCTTCCTGTAAAACGGAATATAAACCTTTCGCGCTCATTAATAATACTTTGATAAATTATAAGATATTGAATTTTGTCCTGTAGAATAAGATTCAGCTATGATATAATCTCCACTACAAAAACCAGAAACAAATTCTTTTAAGGTCTCCAATTGACTCCCATCATTACTACAATTAGCTGAAATAGAATAATTCCCTAGACTACGAGAAATCATTTGAGAAGCCTGAAAACCTCCAATAGTTTCTTGCACGTTATTAATAGCAAGAGGTTTTTTATCTTGAATGTTTAAATTTAAATCTTTCAAATCTCCGTCAGAAAAATCTACTTGATTGTTATAAGTATAATTGTAAGAAATTGTATTATCAACTGGATTTTTAGATATTGAAAAACTTATTGGCTCTGAGTTTACATATGAAGAATTAAATTCATAACCAGTAGCGATACCAGAAAAATCATTCAAAGCAGTCGTGGCGATTGCTAACTGATCAATTTCTCCAAGAGCGGTTTCTAAAGCTTGAAATCTACTATTATTTTCAAATTCTCCTGTAGAATCAATGAATAAAGTTCCCAAATATCTTAAGTCTCCGCGAACTGAAACAGAAGAAGATGAAGAGTCTTTTGATATACTAATAGAAGATGTATATGAATGTAGAACATTATTATTTATAACGTCAACTTTATCTGGATCAGCAAAAGTGAAAGAGAAATTAAGCAAGTTTGCTCCAGTATTTAAATCATAATTAAATTGAGTTGGACCATCTTGAACAAAACTATAAACGCCTGATTCGTAATCAGAGTAAGAGTTGACTAACGCATTTATTGCGACATCTGTAGCTTGATCTGGTGTAAAATTTCCAGTAGTTAGCAATCCATCTTGGCTACCTGTATTTGCATCTATACTACCCTGAATACTACCATTTACATTGATGGAAAGTTGAGAGTCATCATTAAACGAAATTGATGTAGAGACATTTAGAATACCACTGTCAGAATAAGAATTCTGAGAGTTATCTCTATCTGATGCAGAATAAGAATACACTTCAGTGACTCCGTAAATGTTTTCTTTTCTGTCTACATTTTCTGTTCTAGAGGTTAAGAAGGCATTAGTCCCGCTGTTAAACAGGGCGATATTTTGGAAACCACCTTCAAGCTTCCCAGTTACAAAGTCACGAGCGTTATCAAAAGGATCACTAGAGTTTACCTTTAATCCTTTCGCAGAAACAGTGTGAGTTGCGGTAATAATTTTATTTTCATTTTCATCATAAGACCAAGAGTTTTGTGGATCTGTAATTCCGAAATAATCTGAGAAAGTTTCTCCAGAATAATATAACACGGTTAAATTATAAGGCAAGATGGTCGTTGAATCGCTATCATTGAAATCAATTGTTTCTATAAGCGCAGAAGGACAAGTTTTAGTCTCGTTTTCAATAGTGATAGTTAGATCTTCATATTCACTAAGAAAACCACTTACCATTTGCATCTTTTGCAAATCTAATCCACTCAAATCGCTCCCAGTTAAAAAACCCACTATATTAACTCTAATAGCACTATGATCTAAAAGTCCACCAAATTTCACAACTTCATCCTCTTCAGAAAAAAGAGGAATAGGTTCTGGGAAAGAATAACTCCCATATGTAATTGAGGTCGCCATATTAAGCTATTATATACTGTATTACACGAGTTGTAGTTCCATCAGCTAAATTAGATGTAACTATATCGCTTGTCGCGTGATATTCTGTCTCCTCTAAAGCTGCATTAATTTCTGTAGTTTTACTGTTTAAAAAATCCTTTCCATAATGAATTCCATATGAAGGGTCTGCCGTGGTTGTAGCAGTCACTGTTGCTGACCCCAATTTATCCAAATCAGATACTACAAGTTTTTGTTTTAAATTAGATACATCAATAACCACGCTATTTCTTTTCACTTTATCTTGTTTTTGGACAGATATATCAAACTTCAAAATTCCTCTTGGTAATGGTCCAGAATTATAAGTATCATCTGTAGTATACTTAATATTCTCTGTCACTGATCCTCTAGGTTTATCAATTGTTGCTGATCTAGATTTTTCATATATGCTAGTTGCTTCAGAAAACAAATTAGAAACCTTGGTGTTATTTTTATCTTTGTAAGATTCCCATAAAGCAATCACACTATCGTATCTTGTTTGTGAGTTTTTATCCCTAGCTTTGTAAGTGACGCTCAAATCATATTCAAAAAATGCCCCCGTTTTGTTTTTAGTACAATTATAGGAAATGCTATTTTGTTGAGACAATTGCGGATCAGTAGAAAAACTTATAGAGAGGGAAGCTTTTCTTGAGTCTTTTGTTATTCCCTTTTCTATGGCAAATGGTTTACCAAACTGACTTTCTTGATCAGATATAATGCTATCTATAGTTGTTCCAATGGCATTGCCTATTATATTAGAAGAGTCATATTTTAATGATGTAAGCTCAATATTAAAAACTTTTGTAAGATACCCTTTCGCATCAATAGAGCTAGAAGTAGTTATTTTTTTCGAAACATCTTCTGAATCAACAACAAAAGAAGAATCAAAACTTTCTTGCAAATCAACAGATAAGTTTACTAAATCAATAGTTTGATTGAGTGTTCCATTATAGTTGTCATCGAACCTAGCATTCTCAGATATCCCATCTTCGTAGTATCCCAAGTTGGGCCTATTGGCGTAGTAATAATTAGTAAGAAATATCTTTGCGTTTGTTAAAAACTGATCTCCCGCATCTTGAGAATATTTGATTGATACAGTTCGTTCATAAGAGTAATCTGCATCTGATCTTGTAAAAGTATAACTCTCTGAGAATTCTTCTAACAAATGAGGACTTGGGATATACTTAGCAAAAGCAGTTGAGCTATAGTCATCCAATCTTCTTCTCTCTTCAATTGTAATATTTACAGTATCTTCTCCATTCAGAGATCCCTCTTCAAAAGATATACTAGTGAGCAATCCGTTTAATATTTCATCTCCAGCTATGCGAGCTGTTATATTTTGCCTTTTGTAAGCAGATCTTATAGCCGCTCTACCAGAAAGAAGAACACCATCGTTATTGTCGAACTGTATATCTTCAACCTTTATAGTATAATTAAAAATAACCAAGTATCCAAATATCTCCTGACTCTCTAAATAAGAGTAAGATATTTGAGAGCTAGAGTTTATTACATTGTTAACTAAAAGGCTCATTTTTAATATTTATTTTAATTGCCACCAGTAAGCTTTTTAATTTGTTCCCTATTTGCCTCTATTATTTTGACCAGCGTTTCTATTCTTGTATTTTGCGTTTTTATAGCTACTTCAGCATTACCAGCCATTGTTAAAACTTTGTCTGATATTCCTCCTATAGCTTCTGAAGCAGCTTGGTATCCAGCAAAATTATCAGCAGCTGTGTTTAAAGTAGCTTCTGTTCTTTTAATTGCAGCTATTGTCTTTTCTGCATTAAAGGCTTGTGAATACGTCTGCATTTGTTTTTCTATAGCTTTTTGCTGCGCGAGTAATGCTTGTAGTTGTTCAGCATTGTCTTTCAACCCTTTATTGATATCACCTTGTCCCCCAGCATTCAAGAATCCTCTTCTTTGTTCTGCTGTACCTCCAATAACAGATTTTCCAGCAGCTCCAGACCTTTCACCTTTTGTCAAAAGATCTGTAGTCAAACCTCTAATAAAATCTTGCCTCCCTGACCTGAGACCACTAATAGATCCTTCAAGCGTTGCCACTAACTCTGCTATCCGTACATCTTTTTGATCTTGGGTTAAATTAGATCCCCTGATAGACTCCAATGCTTTTTTGAAATTTGAAATTATATCAAGATTAAACATATCTCCCTTTCCTGCTCTAACAATATCAGATGTTTGCAGTTCTCTAGATTTTTTAGTTAAAGCTAATTTTTGTTTTTCGTTTTCAAGAATGAGCCTACCAACTTCATTCTGTTTTTGCTGCATAAAGATAGCTCCTTCTGAAACTTTTTGCTTAAATTCTTCTGAGGCTTCACTTAAAGCTTGTTTTAATTGTTCTTTTTCATCTAGGCTTGTCGCACCAGCTAATTCTGTTTTTATTTGCTCAACCAAGGCTTTTGCCTGAGTAGTCTCTCCTACCTTTGAAGCTATAGAAAGGTCTCTATTAATAAGATTTGCAAATGGCCCTTGTTTGCCAACCATTAACTGCTGACCAAGATCAATTCTCTTTTGCTGAAAAGCAACATCCCTTCCTAATTTTTCGCCAATATTATTTTCTCTTTGTTGGTTTATCCTAGATTCTGCGTCTCTAATAGTATTCAGAGAAGTTTGAATCTTGTTTGAATTGTCTATTAATTTACGTGCTCTTTTAGCAATTTTCGTATATTCTTTTTGAGCCCTTACAAACTGAATCGTTCCTTTTTTAGTTGCAGCAAATGCCTTTTGAGCTTGTATTAGTTGATCTGAGATATCTAAATCAGCGATGCCAGTTTTAGAAGCTAAATTCCCCAATTGTTTTCTAGTTTGTTCGTTTCCTTGTCCTAAAATATCAAATTGAACTTTTTGAGCTTCAAACCTTGAACCATCAGGTTTAGCGAATTCTTTTGCTTGTTCGTCAAATTCTTTTATAGCTTTTTTGCTATCAAACATAGATTTAGCTAAACCAGCAGCAGCACCAGCCGCCGCACCAAGTGGCCCAGCAACAGCAGCACCAGCCGCAGCAAATTGTGTAATTGAACCAGTTGCTTCAGTGAAAGCTCCTGCTTTATCACTACCAGTTAAATCCCTTACATTTCCTGCCTGACTACCAATAGCAGCTCCAGCAAGACTAAGCCCTAAGCCTCCTCTAAAAGAAGCGGTTCTGTTCCCTAGAGTGCGAAAAGTACTTCTACCTACCGCCGCCGTGCCTCTACCAAGTTTGCTTTGAGAAACGCCTCTACCAAATTTGCTTTGAGAAACTCTTCTGCCTAAATTCGCCGCGCCTCTACCCACACTCTGAAAAGTTGGTAATTGTGTTCTTATAAACCTGTTTCTTTTAATTCTGGCTAGTCTTTTTCTAGCTTCTGGGCTTCTGTCTTTTGAATCCCTCTCTGATGATCCTCCTCCCAAAGAACCTCCTATCCCCCCTGCCATCATCATCAGCATCATTGGGTCTATACCCATATCCATAGATCCCTCATTGTATCTTCTTACTTTAAGATTTGGCAGTGAGCCTTTCGCCATGTTTTGAATATTCAAGAATCTCTTTCTTGAACCTATTATTCTATTTGATTGAGCTAAACTACTAGCACCTCTTTTCAAATTACCCTTAGAATCATAAAATTGAGGATTCTTTCTTCTATCTCTTTCTATAGATCTTCTTAGAGCGACATCCTTATTTTCTTTTTGAGTAATTGCGCCAGCACCTCTTTCTTTACCAACCTTAGAATAAAAAGATTTAATATTACCAGAGCTTTGAGAAGCCTTAAAATCAGCTATTCTTTCGCTAATCCCAAAAAGTTTTTGAATTCTACTAATATTAGCTCCTCCGCGAACATCAAAGTCTCCACCCTTTTCTCTTTGAGCAGCTTGATAATCTAGAGATTTTGTAATGCCAACTTCAAAGGCCGAACCTACAGCAGACTTTAAAGCTCCCTTTGCTCCAGCGATAGTTTGGAAGCCTCTTTGAATATCTCTAAAAGAAGCTTGTCTACCCAAAGGTTGAAGTTTTTGTGTCCATTTAGCAGCACTACTAAAAAGATTTTTTTTAATCTGACCTTCTAGATTAGCTTCTGCCGAATCAGAAGATCCTTGTATAGCGTTTTTTTGCGGCCCTCTAACAACAGCTCCACCTTGAAATTTTTGGCCAGCAATTGTTGAAGGCGGTAAAGATCCTTTTGCTCCAACTTTAGGGACAAGAAAGGCATATTTTCCTTTAGATACTAGCCCCTTTCTACCCCTTCCAGTTCCTTTGTTAAATCTAGGAATTTGATCTTCGCGTAAAATCTCTTCTCTTCCATTAATGCGAACTTGCATTTCGGAAGTGTTCATAACAGCAGGTTTACCCCTAAAATTAGTGACATAAGGCATCGCTCCAGAAGGAGCATCTCTAGCCTCATTCATCATGGCGGTCATCAAGTTAGGCTCCATTTCGCCAGCTCCTCCAGCAGCGAAACGTCTTCCTCTTTTACCTTTAAAAGAGCCCGTACTTGAATCAAATCCAGTTACTCCCCCTCTTCTAGCTATATTTGAAATATTAGAAACAAGATCTCTTTGTTGAACCAATAACTGATTTTCTTTTTGGATCGCAGAGATTACAGCTTGTTCTTTTTGAGCTTGAGTTGCGGTAGTACTAACAAGTGTATTTCTTAAGTTCGCATCCTTTTGTAATAAACCAATAAGACCATTTTCGATTTGCTTGATTCTTTCAGTAGCAGAGCCTATCTCCATAATACTCTTAAATCCATCTTTAGCAAACTTAATAACTGTTTTAAATATCTTAGCAAAAGCAACTGTAAATATAGCTAACCCCGGCCCAGATAAAAATGTACCAATAACTTTAAATAAACCTTGAACAAATTTACTCCCTTTTTCTGGGTCGAGAGCACTATCTAATGATTCTGAAAAACTTGTTGCAATTCCAATTAAATTTTGCAGCAAAGGACCAAAAGTAAGGTTGCCTATTTTTTCTCCAAGACTTGTTACACTGACAATAAGAGAATTTAAATTAGCAAGGAGTGTCTCATTAAGAGCTGCATTTTTTTCCGTAGCTTGATTCGCGGCATTAAATGCTTCTTTTGTAGCTTGCCCAAATACAGAAGCTTCGTCTCCAATATCTTTTAATGCGGCACTAACAACGTTAATCTGGAATACACCACCAGCTAATTCTTTAATCTGACTTGCTACAGTTGGATCAGATATATTTTGCAATGCATCAGATAAAGCTTTTAATTTTTGAACCCCATTTTGATTTGCATCTATTGCAACACCCAATGCTTTAAGGTCTTCAATTGTTGAGCCTCTACTCAAGCGGGTAAAAATTGATTTAAAAGCGTTACCAATAACAGCACCACCTCGTGCAGTTCTTTGTTCAACAGCTGTAATTAAACCAAGCAATTCGTTAAAAGAAACTCCAGCATCTTCTGCTGTCGAACCAGCACGACTAAATCCTTCAGCAAGATCTTGAGCAGAAACCGCAAATGCAGTATCAACTGCAACAATTTTGTTTACAACTTGGTTCGCTGTTAATCCAGCAGAAGTAAATCCATTCATAGCTGCGGTCAAAGCCTTAACAGACTGTTCTGCTCCTAGTCCAGATATTCTCGTTAATATAAGTGCAGCTTCAAGTCTTTTAGCACTTTCAGTGGCCCCTAAGCCTTGCCTCGCAAGTTCAGCGGCTCCTTCTGCCACAGTATTAAAAGATTGCCCAGTAGTTTTAGCAACTTGGAAAATTGAATTTCTATACTTGTTAAATTCTGCCGCCCCAGCACCTAAGATAGAGTTAATCTCTTTTAGTTTAGCCTCAACATTGATAGTTGCGCTAACTAAAGATTTAAAAGACTGAGTTATGCCGTTAATAACAGCAGTAGTTGCTCCAAAAGCAAAAACGCGAGCAGTAGATGCATCTAGTGACTTTTGGAACTCAGAAGCTTGGCCCGTAATCCTACCTAAAGCCTGTTGCACCTGTTTCGCAGAAGCATTAATACTAGCTGGATTAAGGTTTAAATTAGCATTAATATTGATTGGAGAAGCCATTGTAATTAAATACACTAAAAGTCTTCAGCGGTCAACTTTCCTCCATTTTGCGCCATTTTAGATCTTAAATCAGAAACTCCTTCTGTAATCTTATCTTTTTCGGATGTATTTTCTTTTGGCTGGAAATTGTATATTTTTAAAGGATCTTCCCTTATATCATCAGGAATTTCAAAATTTTTCAACTTGTTTAGAAGAACAGAGGCGTAAGATAACAAACTTTTTTGCCATATTGTTATTTTATAAATATTCGTATCAAGGATTTGATTCGGATCTCTATAATTCAAACAATAAACATCAAAAAAGTAAGAGTCAAAGGCTACTTTTATTAAATTTTCACTCTTTGTTAATTGCTCTATTTTTGAATTAACTTCAGGAATCAGAAAAAATAAATCATCCTCACTGACATTGTTTTTCATCTGCTTATCATAAAACAAGCTAAGACCTATTTCTTTATTGATCCTCTTCCTTTTTGCTAAGTTTTCAGCACTATGATTTGTAAACTGATTTTTTTTTGTTTGCAGTCCTTCAAGTTCTTTTACGTATTTGTCAATAGAAGCTTGAAAAGCCTTCCTTGAATTATTATCTACTATTTTTGAAGAAGCTTTGTTGGACTTATCAATCATCCACTTCAAATCTTTTATTGAAGATTCTTCTTCTTTCGACCATCCCCCTCTTTTAATGGCTTGCTCCAAGAGTTCCTCTTGGGTTTTAATCCCTTGCTTTCTAGCTAAATTAACACAGTCTATCTCAAACTCTTCAAGTTTTAAACTTTCGTATATCCTGAAGTGTTTAAAATAGTAATTTTTATATTTGTGAGTTATTTTACTATAACCACGTAATATATCTAAGAGTAGTGAATTTTCCTCGTTCATTCATCACCGAAAACCTCTTTCATTTTTTGTTCAATCTCCTTCTGGTTGGCTCCCATCTTGTTATACCACAAATTAGCAACTCTAGCCAAAGTCTCAAAAGATAAATCAAAAATAGATTTATTGTCTAGAAGGGAAATGTCTTCAATATCCTCTTCGTCTTCACACAGTTGTAAGTAATGCTGTCTTTTTTCATCAAAATCGTCCCCTAAAAATAAAGGGAAGATCTCAACAGAATCATTTACTTTATCTTCATAATAAGAAAAATTAAAAATAAACCACTCAATGAGCTTCTGCTCTGCTTTTGCTTCTGCTGTCTGATTATATTGAATGCGATAGAATTGTTCAAAGTCCGCTACAGTCTTCTGAGTTTCAGTGAATTTCTCTTTAGCTTCTTCAAGTTTCTTTTCTTGCTCTTCATCAAGGTCTTTTTGGCCCTCGTAGAATTCAATAATTTTAGCTGCTTCCATATTTTCAACAAAAGCCTTGTTGATCATGTCACTAGTCAAACTAGAAGAACTTTCTGAATTATTAATTTTATTATTAAGTAAAAACTTAGTTAAATATCCAGCATTAATAAAATCATTATATTGTTGCCCATAAAAGAATTCTGCATTTTCAATTTCAGCATAAGAAGGTTTGGCAAAAATTACCCTATTAGAAACAGTTTTGGTTTTTGTTTTAAAAGATTCTACAATATCACCTTTCGCGTTCTCTTTTTGTACAGAAATTTTCTGTTTTACTTTTCTCTTGATTGGGAAGGAGTACAGCTCTTTCATATATTTTTCGACAATATATTATCGTTAAAAATATAGATATGTCAACAAATACTAAAAAATATATTCAATTCCAAGAGATGAATCTCCATGTTTTTCAAACTCAATATAATCAAATCCAGTCGAACCAGAAACATTATTAGCAATCAAAACATCATCAATAAAGTAAGAATAAGTGTCGTTGCTTTTCATATGGATAGATAGATTAACTGGAATATTCGGAGCGTATCCTCCAACAAATTTACCAGACTGATCAAAAACATACCCTTCATATCCAGAGAATACAAAACCACTATTAAGCAACCCATCTCCTTCTGCATTACCAGTTCCACCAGCAACAGAGAACCCAGAAAAAGTGTTTTCAACTAGAATATTTAAATTCAAAATAGATTCTTCGTATCCAGTAAGTTGTTGATAAACTTTCATTCACTATATATTACACAAAAAACAGCCCCACCTTTCGGTGAGGCTGCTTAGATTTTTTTAGTTATAATTAACTGATTGGTTGAGCAGTCAACTTGTTATTATCTCCACTTACGACCGTGAAGCTTGGCACACTAGCCGTTGGCTTGAAGAACAAGCCTTGATCAGTAGTGCTAGCACCTCCAATTTGAGCAGAGAAGGTGAGGTCAACAGTTTCGTTGTCATCAAGTCCTTGAGAGAAAGATTGATTATCAAGAACTGCACCTTGTAGGATGTATGTAATTTTATCAGCTCCTGCGTCTTTAATATTCAATGTAATATTAGTTTTATTGTTTTCAGCAGTTCCAGTTAAGGCATACTCAAGCGCACCAGAAGCAAAGTCCCTAGTAAGAGAGCTAAGACTCATAGTAACATCAATTGGGAACTCAAGAAGTTTAGCATAAGCTAATTCATTACCAAGAGCCTCAATAACTTCACGGGCTAATGGAAGCTCAATAGAAGCACTCTGAATCGGCAAATCACTAAAGCTAGGACCACCAATTGCGGAATCTCCATCACCTGCATCATCAAAACTAATAGTAACATCTTGAGGGCGAAGAACAAGAGGAAGGTTAGCAGTATCAGAACTTGGAGGAGCAAGCAGGACAATACCAGTGTGAGTTCTCTCACCTTCCAAGTCTAATGATGGGTTTATAAGACCAGAGTTAATTCCAGTGTAGAAAACAACATTAGAGGCTTGCATTTCAACATCAGCTCGTGGGATATCTCCAACACTAAAGTTCGCACTGTAGCTGGAAATAAAGCAGTTTCCAAATCCAACAACGTCATGATTATCTTGGGCTGCAACCATTTTTGCCGTAGTATTAAGCGTAAAAGCATCTTCTCCTTCTTCAACAGTCAAAAGGAAAACGTTGCGCTCTTTCAGAATAGGATCTTCTGTTAATTGACCAGAACACATTTGTCCTGTAGAACCAGAAGTCGATTTAAAAAACCCCAGAGCTAATTCATTCTCTCCATCCCCCAAGTAGTAACCGAAACTTAAAGTTGGATTAACTTCAGTAAGGTTAACGGTTCCGATTCGCGCCAACTGACCAAACTCTCGTACGTCTTGACGTGCGCCAGCGAGATCCATTTCGAATGAGAAGGTATCAACGCGATGCAAGTGATGACCTGTAATCAGACTGTTTCCAGTTCCATCATATCCTGCGAAATTATCCCATCCAGTAGGAGTTACATAGACTGCCTTGTTTTGTGAAATTACTCTAGTTCTTGTAGCCATATTTTAAAAAGGTTTACTTTAAATACACTCATTTAAGACCTTGGGAAACGATAGGTCAATAAATCGAAGTCCAAAAATGCTATAGAGAAATCTTTATTTAGTTTTTCTCGTAAAGCTTCAGAAACCACTTTTGAAGCAGTAACGCGATCAATATAAGAACATAATGGACTGTCTCCCTGATCTCCTACAACACCAGTATAGGTATAAGGAAAATCCTTAACAGAATAAGAATAAGCGTATGGGAAATCCTCATAAGGAACATGAGTTACCTTTTCTCTCACGGTATCTCTAAGCCTAGAAATAACCGAATCTAAAATATAAGAATCTTTGGTGAGAACCATAACACGAACTCTACTTTGAGTATTTTCTTCTCCACCAAATGAAAACTCTTCATTCTCAGAAGAAGCTAAGGAAACAAAACAAGCTGGAAGGAAATAAGATCCTTTATCAAGAATCCCCGTTTCATTGTAAAAATAAGGAGAATCTTGGCCATTCTCAATAAAATCAGAGTGTACCAAAAATTCTAAATCATCATCATGAGAGATATAAGTATTAACCTCCTTTACTGAATACGTGCCAGAAACGCTCAACCCAGTCCCAGAAGCCGAAGGGAATAAGATGCGACCATTATTGTAATCTGTATATACGCTTCCGTTAGCACTAGAATCTCCTGTAATAAAAGCATCTCCAACAAAAAAACCAGAATTAACCACATCAACATCATAATCAGCTACAAGCTGTCGATATTCCCCCTGATACCCAACCATATCAGTAGGAATGTCGTCGAAATCCACATAACGAAAATTATTTTCTAATCCCGTAAGATAAGCTTTTGTGTCAGATTTTAACAAACGATTCTCTAACCACAAGTAAAAACTAGACAATAAATTTTGATCAAATTGAGCTTTCATTTTTTAAAATTTTGTAACATCTTTATAAAACTTATCTACTAATTTCGATATGTAAGGCTGAGTCCTGAAGCTAGCAGCCCTTAAATCATTTTTGATCTGCACTCCAGTACCAGACCTAGATTTAGGAATACCTTTCCCTCTATATAAAAATGAACCCAAATTAGATAGTCCCTTTTCTATTCCTTCTGCCCAGCTAGAACCACTTGCCCAAGGTATTTGGGATACGCTAAAAAGCTCCTCTTTGGAAGGGGGATTTGCTATAGATATTCTAAACCTTCCACTAGAGATTGCCCTAACTGTTACTGAAAGCTTTTGTTTTATAACTTCGCCAATTGCTGCTATTGGGTCTTCTCCTCTATCAAAACCAATAAATGAAAAAAGGTTGCCATAACCATTCAAAGTGCCAGAGCTGTTAGAAGCATTCGGCCCAGCTTCTATTTCTTTAGTAACAGAGTGGCTATAGAAATCTTTAATTAACTTTTCTTGAGCTTCTTCAATAATTGGCAAAACATACTTTCTTACCTCTCGCCCAGTAATCTTGCCATTATTACCAACAGTAACCTCTTTAAGAAGTGCTGCTTTATTTATGGAAACTTCAAATTTACTTGCTGACAGGAATGCTTTAGCCATTAGTTTTCTCTTTTAAGGAATACAGTATAATATTGAGTTGAGAATGGCCCCACATTTTTTGCGTCAGTATCTACAATAAATAAATTGTCATCAATTTCAATCCTAGTAGAATCTTTTACTTTTTCGTAACCATCTGAATCAACTTTTATTCTCACTTTGCCGTGAGAAGCGGTTAAATTAAATTGCGCCCCAGCGTCTATAATAGACTCGCCCTGATTTGGCGCGTAGCTGACCCTAGCTTGCACTGTGTGCTTGACTAGCGTAGTTTGTGAACTCAACTTAGAATCATCCTTGGTCCTGCCGTACAATGGATTGTAGTTCAAATTAGCGGGTCTTGTGCTAATCTTTTTTTCTATGTAGACATAAATGTCTCTGGCAAAAGTATCGTGTACTTCGCTTAATGCACTTTGTATTGCTGACTTTTGAGCAGATGTAAGTAGTGAAGCCATTAGTATGATCTATAAGAGCTTGTAGGTTGATAAGAATCAATGCTGTCAATTGGCTCAATTCCATCTCGACCAAACACCTGCAATGGGGAAGACTTGTATTGGTTATAACGTCCTACCAAATCATTTAGCCTATCAGTAGCATCAACCTTTAAATCTCTATATGTTTTAGCAACGGAGTTTTTGTTTTGTCTCTGAATAGTAGTATCACCTTCTTTGAGGGTAATCCAGTCAGTATCTCCCCCATAAGTAAATCCACGCAGAGAATCCCTAGCTGCTTTCTCATAGTAGTGAATCTGATATAGTGTGGAAAGAATATTTTCTTCAATTGGCAATAAACCTGATCCTGTAGCAATTTCTATAGCACCAGTATCATTAACATAAAATTCTTCATTGGTGAGGCCATTAAGTTCTCCAATGTTGGTCTCAAGCCAACCAGAAACATAAGACACAGGAAACCTCTGCCTATCTTCTGAAAATTCGTAATTGACTATTTTTGTTGCTAGTGAGCCAAGATCATTCATTAAATAATCTTACAGCAAAACAAGCATTTAGGGAACTCTATAGCTCAAACAGCTTCTTAACTTCTGGGTCTTCAGTAGAGATTACTGGTTTGGGTGATCCAGCAACAGAAACATTGTGTTGCCTCAAATAAATATCAAAAGATTTCTCTAATGCCTTTTTCAAAGAAGGTTTAGACCCCATTTCCATTCCTGAAATTCCAACCCTTTGAGCTAACTCAGTCATCTGAGAAATAGACATAGAAGCTAAAGTTTCAGCAAATATTTCTTTATCTAAAGTTTTGTAGGGGTTCATATCTTTAATCCCTAGTAGATCTTCAAGCTCCCTAGCTTTTTCAATTCTTTCGCCTTTATCTTCGTGATTTTTTCCATCAGCAAAATGGAACCCTTGTAGGTTTTCTTGATCTGCCATAACTTATAATAAAGTATTACACTAAAAAAATCAAAAAAAAAGAGCCGCCCCGTAGGGCGACTCCTAAATTTAGGAAACCTCTATTAGAGGATGATTCCGCAAAGAGCGCGGTCGTCAATACAGACGCGACCCTCTTCAACTTTACCATAGTAACCAATCTTATTCTGACGGACAGAGAACTGGTCGTCAACGAGAACGTTGAGTTCACCAGTTGAACCTTCGTCAAGAACAACAGGACGGATAAGAGCGTCACGAGAACGGTCGATACCGATAAGGATCTGCTCAGAAGCTTCAGTGAAGCTCACGCTACCCTTAACAGCATCAAAGATCTTATTGAAACGCTGTCCACTACCCATTTCAAGAACTTCAATGATATTGATACCATAGAAGCTTGGAAGACCAGCACCGCTATAAAGCTGAGAGCGAAGATCTTCTGGAGCAGCAAGTCCATTAGAAGCAGCATCGGTAGAGATAGTTCCACCAAGAGCTTTCGTGGTGTTGATTGGGTTGTAAGCCATAGCGCGAATGTCTGCAACTGCTTCAGGAGAAACAAGCAAATCAGTCACACCAACTTTAGAACCACCAACTGGAGTACCACCAACGAAAGAGCTGTTGATACGCTTAGAGGTGGTGATCAACTGATTCAAGTCATCAAGAAGCAGAGTCGATCCTGCGGCAGAGATAATATGATCTCCTGCGGTAGCAGTGAGGCTATCTCCACCAACGAGAGCGGTAGCAAGCACGTTGAACGCAGTGCGCTCCTGCTTGAGCATAACCTCTTGAGCCATACGAGTAAAGGTCTTGGAAACCACATCAACGCGAGCCTTCTTAGCATACTTACGGTCGAAAGCGAGTGCGCTGTCGAGAGTGTAAGTGCTAAACTTCAGCTCGTTATGAGCTGGGAAGACTTGGTTGTAAGGAAGTCCACCAGCGACTTGCTGGGAATAAACCTGTACATAATCTTCTTCAGTAACATCGTGGAAAAGGTCAAGAGGAAGAGATGGATTATCATCAGCCTGATAAGTCAGGGTGGTGAAAAGATTTCCAACAGTCACAGCGTTGTTGATAACTTCAGTGACCACAGGTCCAAGAAGTTCTGCAACAGCTGCCTGTGCTTCGTAAGCCTCCTCACGATTATTCGAACCCATTGCGCGAACAAGGGCTAACTGATCTTCAGTTCTTTTAATAGTAATTTTCATAATCTGTGAGTAAAATTAGAGGTTGATGTTAACGATTGCATAGTCTCCTGCGTGAGTATCACCAGCAGCACGAGTTCCAGTTGCAAGGACTTGACCGACTTTAACAGCATTACCACCAGCAACACCAAGTTTTCCAGCAGCGTGCCCATAAACGTCAGTTCCAACAGCAGGAACAGCAGAACCAGTAAATGCACCTTCCATGAAAGTGAAGATACCTTTGGTTGCAACAGGGACGGACTCTCCAGAAAGAACGCACTGAAGCTCTTCTTTCTTTTGTGGGTAGAAACGAAGTTTCTCACCGTTTTCGTCAGTGTCACGAACGTCACGAAGAAGAATTCCAAGAGCAGAATCTCCAGATCCAGCAGCTTCCACACGAAGTGGGTTAACAGAAAGTGGAGAATAAGCGTTACCCTGAGAAGTCAGGAATTCGCCTCCACCATCGACGAGATCAACAAGATCGTCGTTAAGGTTGGCGGCAGAGACTTTAACAATAAGTCCTGCCCCTTTATTTGTACCTTCCATAGCGAACATGTTGACAACATCGTTGTCATCATATTGACGGAAAGGCAACAAGTTAGTAATTTCATTAGCCATAATATTTATTTGTAATTAGATTTTTATTTAGTAACTTCAACAGAGAAGTTTTCTTTTAGTTTTTCAACTAAAGAGATTTGTTCTGAGGCTTCAGCGTTGTTGTTAGGAATAGAAGGGGCTTCAACCTCTTCAACTTCCAGCTCATCTTCGCTAGCCTTAACTTCTTCTTGCTCTTCAGTAGCCTCTTCAGCCATCTTGGAAGCAATAGCTTCTTCGATTTTAGCTTTAACAGCCTCTTCTTGAGCAGCAATGGCCTCTTTGGTCTTGCTTGCAAAAAGAATAGAAAGTTTCCCTTTAAAGGCATCAAAAGCTTCCTCAGAAGCCTCAACAACCTTTAACTCATCTACGACTAACTGAAGCTCTGCCTCAGTAAGTTCGTAAGTGGAGTCGATAAAGTTCATGCGAGAGTTAAATAACTCAACAGCAGCTTGAGCTTCGATCTCAGATTTGAGAGAAGTGAGTTCTGACTGAACAGCTTCAAAAGAAGCTTTCATTTCAGCAAGATCTGCTTCAGCCTTTTCACGGGCTTCTGCTTCAAGTTGAACTTTAGATTTCCAGTTTTCGGAATGCTCAGTAAGAGCATCACGCATAATCTCGCCAACGGAGCTGGCTTGATCGTCCTTCTTGACAACGGAAGCTACGCTTTCTGCAACTTGTGTCATTAATGTTTCGAATTGTTCTTTATCCATATCAAAAATATCGAATTTGTTTGTTGTTACAGTGTTTTTATTGTTTAGGGAATTTTTAATATTAATATTATCTTGTTCTGCTAAAGAATTATCAACATTGTTTTCACTTTTCTCTGGTTCTGAAGTATAAACTCCTTTAACTCTAGCAGCAGGTTTATATGTCAATGCCGCTCCTAAAGGATAAGTTTCACCATGAATTAATCGATGTACAGGAGTTCCATCTTTGTCCATACCTTTGCCTCCAAAGCCCTTTACATATTGCTTTAACTCTTCTGCCTGTGAACCTTCGGCAACTTGGCACTCGTCCAATCTATTAGATCCATAGACGACTTTATAGTTCTTAAATGCAAGTTCCCAACTAGTAGCAATACTTTGATATTCTTCATTTTCTTCTTTAGCGGCTTCTTCAATGGCTTCTGCTAACTCTGGAAAAATATTTTTGTAAATTAAACCAGCAGCATTAATATAAAAAGGCTCTTTTTTGTCAGCGTATGATTCAATAGCGTTATCTTTAAAATCATACTCATCAACAGAGAAAGAAGCGTTAATCATATGCCCTACAATTTTGTGCTTCTTATGTTCAATGTTAATCGGCTTATTAATAAATCTTTTTACTGCTGCTACGGCTGTTTCAGAATCAATACCGTCTCCGTTCTTGTTAAACTCATTAACTAAAGCTAAGTTGAAGACAACAGGCAAAACATCAACATTCTGTGACGGGTCAAAATCTTCTGGAAGTAGAGATTTAGCTGCCTCTGCGATAGATCCTTCTGATACTCCGAACTTCTCGTAGTCAGTCTGTTTGAGAGCTTTAATGTTACAATCAAAGCTACTTACCTCAAAATCTTTTAAATCCATAAAATGTTATACACTTAAATTTTAGTTGAGTGATATAAAATTGCAGCAGACATATCGTCAAGCTGATGCTTAGAACCCATATCTAGAACTTCAGGGTCAACATTTAACTCAGAAAGGTTATCTAGATTCTCCACAACATTAGATAGTGTTTCATCCCACTCTTTTGATGGCTTAGAAACAATGATTGATTCACAAGCGCGAGAAACTAAGTCTTTCCGATCTTCATCAAGTTCTTCTAAACCAAACTTAAGAGCAAAGTCGCGGTAAGCTCTCAATTCAAACTCACTAACCATTTTAGTAGCTTCAACAATATGTTTCTTAGAGAAGTTAGAATTAGATACTCCAATGGGGCGACCACCAGAAGGAGCTATAGGTGCAGCTTGTTCTTGAGGTTCTTGTTCGGAATCTTCCTCGTTTTGAAAGAGATTAATGCTATTTACAAGAGGCATGTAGTAACCCTCTTCCCTCTGCTCTTTGAAAGATTCTTGGGCAGACATTAGATCTTCTGCCTTTGGGAATACTCCATTATGAACAACTTCCATTCCTTGTTGTGGAGTGAGTACTCCAAGCTCCATCATACGAGTAGCAAGCTTGGTCATGTCTGAATTATCAAGAGTATCAGTCTTAACAAACTTAACCTCTGGCCAAGAACGCATACCAGCCGCTTTACAAATTCGACGGATCTCTGGCTGCAAGAAATCACGAATAAATTGCTGACGAGACTCTTCAAGACGCTGGATGAAGATCTTCATCTTAAGTTGTCCATCTGCGTATTTGTTATCCCCAAGTAAAACATTCTGAAGTCCTTCTTGGATGTCACGGTTTAAAATTTCATACTTTTCTGGACCAATTACTTTTCGGAGATCAGGAATAATGAAATCGGCTTTAGTTGTATAATCAGATACAAGAACACGACCAACGCTTTGGTTCTTAAAGATATTCTGCATAGCAGACAGGGCTTTATGGTTAACTCCACCCTTATCAGGCTCTGCACCCATAGTAACTAACAAAACAACATTTTCAATAGAACGAGAAATAGCTTGGTCAATTTTCTTAAGTTCTAATTTCTTATTGATGTCATCAAGGACAGAGAAAGCATATGGAACAGAAAGCGGCTCATAGTCTTGTTTTTTGGCAAACACTACATGTAGTAGTTCAGATGCTAATTTTATGTATAAACGCTCAGTTGTAGTAGCAGTGTTATTTTGTATTCTTACTTGGACATCTTCTGGTAAAGAGTTGTACATCTCAATCTCATGATCAGTTTTGGGATCTTTGAGTCGAGAAATCTCATATGGAGTAAGAACTTTAAAGTATTGAAAATCATTAAATGAAATAGAACCTTTAGTAGCAATATCTGTAGGGTTCATGATTAAATACTTAATAGGGATAGGCACACTTTTAGTTGCACCATAAGTCTCTAAAACCCTACCAGTATCATTTGTTTTAATCCTACCATCTACACGGTACATAAACACATTACCAGACCTATAGTATTCGCGGAAGTATTGTGACTTAATATCGTGTATTTTAATTCTTTTAAACCAAGCATTAATAAAGTTCCTTGATTTATCAGAACCGCCTTCTAGATAAAGGTCAGAATCAGCGAAATCAGATAACATATCAATAGTACTGCGGAAAGCTGGTACGTTAAAGTAAGCTTTCTGACATAGCTGAATAGCATCACGTACATCTACTGAATCACGGGAGTAATCAAATGGCAATAAACCATCATCAATATTCTTGAATCTGTTTTTAGTATAACTCTGAGTAACACTGTTAGTTCTTGAACTAGAACGCTTACTAGAATCAGAAAGCCTAGAAGCAGTTGTTTCATAAAGAGATTCTCCTACTAATTCTGGAGAAAACTCTTCGGCAAGAGATTGTCTTGTTAATTCTTCAAGATTATTATTGGGAGTATTAGATTTGAATTTTTCCCAATACTCAGACCTCTTAGTATACTTACGTTTTGCCATGTCACAAATTGTTACACTAAAGTTATAAAAGTTACTTTATAACTTTTCAAATTGTGAATGGAATAAATGTAGAAACAGGTTTTTTCTCTGGAGTAACATGAAGAGAGTCAAAATACACTTTGGCAAACCAATTGCCTAGAATTAAAGCAGAATAAGAATCTTTTCGTGCTCTATTTGGTCCCTTTTGTCTTCTTAAGTTTTGGGGTAGGTTAAATGACTGAGATCCTTGTGGGTTTGTAGCAACCTCAATGTTAGCACATTCTGACTTTGTAAGTTCAATGATACTTTTCTGATGATCAATTAAATCAATCATCTTAGCCCCTTTGGAAGAAGCAGTAATCTTGTGGTCCCACTTAATTTCCTCAATAGGTATGTTCTTTTTTCTTTGTTGATCAAAATGATCGTCTACCGCTCTAGCACCAAACAATATTCTTTTATGGTCTATTGCTGCTTGTAACATCTCATTACCATTTCTAATCCAATTAGACGTTGGCTTTCTTAAAATACAATATTTTCTTTCCTTTTGGTTGTATTGATTCTTGAACTGCATAATATCACCATGCCACTGATCTGGTTTTTCTAGCTCAACTTCAATTACTCCAATATCAACTTTAGCCTTTTTAAACAGTTCACTTTCATTACAAGAGTTTATAAATTGTACTCCTCCATTATAGTCACCGCATATACCGACAATATTAAAGTTTTCAATTAAATATAAGAAATACCTCATATGGTCTTTTAAGGACACTCCAGCCACTGCGTAGCTATGAACAAGGCAAATCTTCTGTTCGTCCCTCAGAACCTTAAATACGTGCATTGCGAAGTGGTCTGCACTTGTGTTACCAGCCCAGTTGGGGTCAAAAGCAAGAATATAGTCATCACTTGGATTCCCAACTACCTCAACAGCAGGAAATTCTCCATCCATGATGGTGCAAGCCGCCATTTTAGATAATCTAAAGTAACCATCGCTCTCATCTACGAACTGTGCCCCAAATTCCCTCTTGAACTGCATCTCAGACATAGTTGCCTTAGCTTGTTTAAGCAGGTTTTGATCGTATAACCTTGTAGGAGCACAATCATAACTCAATTGCATAATTAATCTATATGCATCATCAGCCGCTTGCTCATCTTCCTCGTCGTCTCTATCGAATTCTCCAAATATTAGCCCCTCATACTTTTTGTAGAGTTTGTACATGTATTCGAATTTGAATGACGGAGATGAAAGGATTATTAATTTGTTATTGGGCCATACATACCTATCTTCCTCTTTCAGCTCGCCTTTGTCGATTAGGCGGGATTCTAGTTTATGCAGTTCCTCCCTTTCAATTGGATTCTCTACAACTCCAAGGAATGGTATAATAACTTCATTGAATATCTTTTCTGGTATTGTTAAGAACTCATCTAACACAATCCTATTAAATCGAAATCCACGCAGTCGTTCTCCATTAGCTAACGGCAAAGCTATAGCGCGGCTATTACCAATTTTTAAAGTCCATTGGTCAGTACCTTTTGTTATTTTAACTCCGCATTCTTTTGCGAGCTTTGCCTCTGGCTTACTAAGGATATCTTCCATCTTCTGGAAGATCTGTTTTGATTGCCTAAAGCTACCTGCAATAACACCAATATTAGCATTGGGGTTCAGTAGACATTCAAGTAACACATAAATAGCTGTAGAGAAAGTCTTAGACATACCCCGTGAGAATACGAACATAGAGTAGTCTGATACCATCATTCCCTTGATGGCCATTGCTTGGAAAGGAAATAATTTTACCCCCAAAAATAATTCGGAGGTAAATGCTATATTAGCCCTTAAGAACTTGTATAATAAATACTTGGCCTCTTCGTCGGGAAGGTCGCCATCAAGTGTTCTTAAATAAGAGTTAAACTCTTGTGCGGAGTAATCATTTCGATACCGCTGTTTTCCTTTCTGCCATGCCATGAACTTTTTTCTCTAAGTGATATTGTACATCAACATGCCATAATTTTTGGCCATGATATAGTATTTTGGGTATAATTTTCTTTGCTCCTGCTCTTGAGTATGCAAAAATAAATTGAATATTTTCTGGGTAGTCTATCATCAGACTACGAACATTATGCCACAAGTAACCTAAGTTCGATTTAAACTTCGATACTTTGTTGTCTTCTTCGATTTTTTCAATAGACGACTCGACAACAATGAACATGTAAGAATTAAACTTGACACAACGATCCATTTCGCGCCTGAACCGTT
>Ga0208767_1000074_pt1 | contig 58867 bp, 75 predicted proteins | sample VirMetDEL_Mar_21_FD_184514 | JGI IMG/M metagenome (GOLD analysis project Ga0208767, IMG submission 184514) | Aqueous microbial communities from the Delaware River and Bay under freshwater to marine salinity gradient to study organic matter... | ecosystem: Environmental > Aquatic > Marine >...
AAACTTCTAAACTGTCCGGCTATTAATATTTTAGCATCTGCTGGGTCATTTAACGCAGTAGTATTACCTTTCATAATAACCGCTCCAACATATATTGCTTGTTGAGCTGTATTATCGGCCTCTTGAAAGCTTTCTAATAAATAACTTCTTTCAGCAGTCTCAAGATTTGAATATGTATCTTTACCGTAATATGAAATTAATATATTCGGTGTACCTGGAAAATAAAATAATCTTTGTACAGTATAATTACCGCTAGAAACAGTGGCTAATGTTCCGGTACCATTATCGTATTTGGTAGGGTCAATACCAGTATAGCCGGCTCCCGCGTTATTATCTTTAACAAATCCTCCGCTTCCGTTGTCGTAATACCTATGTATTAATGCAGCTGCCCTGGCACTATCAGATACAGTAGATGGATTTTCAGGATCTATCGCATAGTTTCTTCCTAAAGCAAAAGCAACGCCAGAAGATCTATCAAGGCTAAGGTTTGCACCATTAGCTGTTATAGCATGCCCCGATTTTTTCAAAGGTCCAAAAGCAGCTATAAACTCGTTGTGCTGCGCCATTGAGTTATATGCTGTTCTAGGAAAAGTACGCGCAAACTGTGTTGTTCCTGATGTGTGTATAATAGACCCTACTGGTATATGTGTTCTAAACTGCGCTTCTGTAAAAGCACCCGCTTGTTGTCGTACTGTTCCAGTGTTATCTATGTATATCCAAGCATTTAATTGATCTGAATTATTAGAATCTAAATTAAATACCGCAATAGTCTGCTCAGGCCACTCTATATTTATAATTTCTGGGTGTGGTTCTGACCCAGCTGATTTATTTAAATCATTTATTATACCATTACCAGCGGCAATAGTAAATGTAGTTGATCCTGCCGTTGTAGATAGCTCACCGCCATTTAAAATACCAGAAGGTAATACTTCTGTAAATTTATCAATACTTATATCATGCCCGTGATACCTAAAATGCAATGTATCGTGTACTCCTTCTGTAGTATAATATATACCATTATCAAAAGTAGGTGTTGTTGTTTGATTATTTAAAAGCTCAATAGTATCCCCAACAGCTAAATTTTCAGTTACTGTAGCGTCTCTAGTTACAGTAAGGTCTTGTCCTACTGTAACATCATCTGGTAATCCAACAGTAAAAGTTCTATTGGCAGATAAATCTTGTGGCCCAACCGGAGATATTTCTATTTCATTAGTTGTGCCTTGAACTTCTATTGTAGTGGTGCTTAAAGCAACACTAGGCTTATTTAGTATTTCAGCATCATTTCCTAAAGCAGCATTCCAATCCGGTTTTATGTTAACCTCAGCTCCTTCTTCAATTCCGTCTAGTTTTGCTCTTTCGTCTTCTGTTATAATCTCACCAGATCCAGCATTTGAAACATCTCCTAAGTCTACTACATTATATAAACCTATATCAGTTACATCTGTTGGTTTGTTTTGTATAAACGTATCTGAATTGCTATCTAATTCATCCCAATTTGATTGAACATTTGCTTCGGCATCACTGGGCGCAAGTGCTGGCTTATTTAATATTTGAGCATCGCCACTTGCAGCGTTCCAGTCAGCATTTACATTTACTTCTGCTCCAGCTTCTATTCCAGTTAACTTCGTTCTTTCGTCCCCTGTTATAATAGCTCCAGAACCAGCGCTAGTAATGTCGCGTAGTTCGGTTACATCATGAACGTTTAAATCAGTTACATCAGTTGGCTTGTTTTCAATGAACGCATCTCCCGAAACAGCATCCCAATTAGCATTAACATTAACCTCTGCATTTTCTGCAATGCTATTTAATTTAGCTAGTAATATATCTGTAAAATCATTAGCAGACAAGCCTTTGCCAACTTCAGTATTTTGTTTTAAATCTAAAGCATCTTGAAGCCCTGTAATACTAGATATGCTTAAAGCAGATAGTGTTTCTCTATTTGTTTCAATATAGTCTACAACTTCTTGTAATGTGTCAAGATCAATATTGTCACTTGTTAAAAGTGTATTTATTGTGTCAATAAGATCTTTTAATATCTTACCTTGATTTGCCGATAAAGGCACGTCTGTAGCTGTTGAGGTTACATTATCTACTACATCACTATGCAACAAAGCATTTGCGTTTAAGCTTTGTAATTGTCCTCTTTCAACAGTTGTAATAATTTCTCCAGACCCAGCACTCGAAACATCTCCAAACTCAGTGATAGAATCATTTGAAAAATCTTGATCAAACAACGCAGAATAATTTGCTACAAAATATTTTACACCAACTGTTAAAGTGCCATTAAATTTTCTAGGTGTTAATGTTAACTTTTTATATTTATTATTGCCAAAGTCTTCAACGTTAGTAACCTCATAAATACCAAACTGGTTTAAATTATCTGTCTTACTGATTTTAATAAAATCATTATTAACATTTTCTAAATATTCTCGCAAAGAATTTCCAGACCTGTCATTAGTACTAATATATAAAACATTTATTGCACTAAAATTTGCATTAGTAGCTGCCCCAGCATTTAAATTTAATACCCCGTTTACTTCTTTAGCTGGATCTACATAGTTTTGAAATTCAAAAGGTGCACCGTCAAAAACCTGTACTAAGTCTTCATCATTAGCTACTTCTACTATTGATTCTAGCGTATAATTTTTAGTCCCACCAGTAGCAGAATCAGTACCTAATACCTTATCTAGCCTATTTAATGTGCCGTCTTGACTGTACGTTTTTATTCTTGCCATAGTTATATTATATTAACAATTCCAACGGCGTCTCGCAGCCCTACCTCTTTCTGAAGTCCAGCTTTTTGATCTTGCACAAAAAGACTTACGCCTTTTAGCGGCTTTGCTGTCAGGGTCAAGTTTACTCGGGGGAGTTGTTACCGCTGTTTTTAGCTTAGAACCGGGGTTGTCTTTTTTATATTTTGCCACACCTTTACGGGACATACCGCCCCCGGCAGCAGCTCCTGTTCCTGTTGGCTTTGCTTCATTATAATATCCTAAAGACTTTTTCTTTGAAGGAGCGGGAGGCTTTTTCATTAGCGGCACTGCTTTTATTCTTCTTGTTATTGGTTCCATATACTATATTTTGTTTTACCGTTTTCCTTGAATGCTTTTAATATATTGCCTCTATTGTTATCAGCGTTATAACTAACATGCACCCAGTTAGGATTATCATCATTCCCAAACTCCCATATTAATTGATCAAACTCTAAATTATTTTTTATATAATTAAAAAAGTCAGCATTAGTAGAACTGCCTATAACATCATCAATGTCAATAGCTTGCCCTAGGCAATGTTGGCTTTTAGAGCTACCTCCGATAGCCTTATTCAGCTCTGGACTACGATAGAAGCTAGTTATATATATTGGGTGCCCAAAGTGCTCTCTAAGGGGCTCAAACACATTTTCAGCCAAAGCTTGCATATTAACAAGCACAGGGCTGTTTGGAAAATTATCAATACCTAATCTTTCAGCTGTATTAGAACGTGTTGCCTCTTTGATTGATATGTGTTTACTTATTTTAATTTCCACCTCTTACGTGAATATATCCGCTAGAGCATTTACATTGAGACCCAATTGGTTTTTTGCAAGTCTCACAAATTGCTTCTTTATTAGCAGAGGTTTTTGCGTGTACTTTTTGAGTAATTGGCACTGCTGTTGGTCCTGACATTCCCATAGTTTATTTTTTTTGTTTTTTATATGCTTCTTTTTCCCAAGGCAAATTACTAGAGCCTTCTTTCATAAGCACTCTTGGGTGCTTTTTTCCTTTCCAGTATACATTCTCATCATCATATGACAAATCCCCTCTAAGTATTTGGTCACGATGCACTTTTTCATGGCTTTTAGCTATATCTTTCTTCTTCTTAGATAAATTTTTATTTACAACAATGGTGCCGTCGTTTAAGGTAACACCTTCAACCTTACCCATTCCGCCTTCCTCTGTTACCAGGCCATGATCCATTATCAATGATTTGATATTGGTCTTCATTTTGTATCCCATTATCTTGTAGTATCTTTAAACATATCGTCAATAGCTTTATTATAAACTTTATCTGTATATGATTTGTTTTTAAAAAATACGCTGCGCTCAGACATAGGTAAATCCTCTTCGCCCAACATTATTTTATACATTCTTGTTATAAGGTGTTTGCACTTTGTTGAGGTTTTAAACACATTATATTTTATTGTTGTTTGGTTTCGTTCGGCATAGATTTCAATCCACCCTTCGCGGCGAAGCCGCTCCCATCGTTTTTTATCCCAGGAAAATGTATAGGTACCTTTAATATAATCATTACGCGTAAACAAACCTACGCAATCAAAATATATAAGTAATTCTAAATCAGCGTCTTTAAGATTATAAGTTTTACAGGCCCATCTTCTGATAAGCCTGTAATACTTTAGTATATTCATTTCTCTTAAATCAGCTGCTTCTAGCCTCATAGTACGGCAATAACGTCGGATTCTTTTATAACGAAATAAAGTTTGTCATCAAACTCTATTCCGTACCCAGCATGTTTGTCGTAATATATCAAAGCTTCCTGGTCAAGTCCTTCAACTAAATTGCCTATAGAAACAACCTTGCCTTTTCTATAGCGAACATCGTCTTGATGCTTTTCATTCAAAAGTAAACCATTCGTTTTCTTTGGCTCCTCTTTTATTCTATCTATTATTATATATCTATTAATTGCTTGCATCTTCTCTTACATTTGAAATTACACAATCAGCGGATATAATAGTAGAAGCTACCGAGGCAGCGTTTTTTAAAGCTGTTTTTGTTACTAGAACTGGATCAATAATTCCAGCCCTAATCATATTAACAACTTTTCCTGTTGTAACATCAATTCCTTTGCCTTTGCTATACACGTCGCCAGTCACGCCTGAATTACTCAATATAGTAGCAAACGGCTGTTTCATTGCTGCTATTAAAATTTGTTCGCCCGGACAAGCTGGTTTAATACTATTGGCTGCGTTACATAAAGCGATTCCACCCCCCGGTACAATACCTTCTTTTAAAGCTGCTTTAACGGCATAGATAGCGTCTTCAACTCTATCTTTCTTTTCTTTTAATGCAACTTTGCTGTCTGCCCCAACTTTTATGATTCCAACAGATCCCGAAAGCATTGCTTTGCGCTCTTCTAGCTTTTTAATTACGTAGTCGTTTTTTTCTTCTTTCAATTGTTTTTCAATTGATTCAATACGACCAGTAATTTTTTCATTAATATCTTCTACTGTAATAATAGTATTATTATCATCAGTAACAGCTTTTTTACAAACACCTAAATGCTCTATACCAATTAAATCAAGATCATCTCCTAAATCTTCATTTATAATAGTAGCACCAGTTATAGCCGCTAAATCTTCCATTAATTCTTTTCTAGTTAATGAGAAGCCAGGAGAATCAATAACGTTTACCCTTATATTGCCTTTAGCCTTATTCATTACTAAAGCGGACATTGGCTGTTGTGCAATATTGCCAATTATAAGTATACTACGTTTTTCTTTTATGGCATATTCTAAAACCGTTTGAATCTTTCTAATAGTGTTTATTTCAGATTCAACTAAAAGAACTAAGGGATCTTCTAGTACAGCTTTACCTTTTTCTTTGTCAGTTATGAAATGCGGCGATTTTAAGCCTGAATCAAATTGCACTCCATCTACGATTTCAACGTGCGTGTCTGCTGTTTCAGACTCTTCCATCAATACCACACCGTTATTTCCGACAAGCTCATATGCGTTCGCTATAATTTCTGCTAGCACTTTGTCGTTATTAGCGGAAATATTTGCAACGTGATTAAGCATAGCTCCTTCTACAGGAACTTTAATTTTGTCGAGGTACTTTAATGACTTAGCTAGTGCTTTGTCAATTCCCTTTTTAATACCTCTAACATTTGTTTTACCACTCTGGTAATACTCATTTAAGATGGCAGAGGCAAGGACCGTTGAGGTGGTAGTTCCGTCGCCTGCCTCTTTTACTGTTTTTTGAGCAGCTTCTTTTATAAGGGTGGCGCCAATGTTTTCTACCGGGTCCCGCAAGATTACGCTATTCGCTACAGTTACACCATCTTTTGTGACGATCGGTCTACCTAATGCGTCTTCATAAATAACACATTTTCCCGATGCCCCTAATGTTGATTTTACAGCGTCGTTAAGCTTGTTAACTCCCGCCATAATTTTACTACTTGCATTATTGCCAAAGTTTAAATCTTTAACAATATTGCTTGTGTGATTAAATTCCATTAAATTAAAGTATTATATTATTTAAATGTTTTAACTACTGTTGGCCCGTCAAACGCTTTCAGTTTTCTTTTGAAATGTTCGACTGATGAATCAATTGCTTGCTCAGCGCCTTCAATAGTTTCGCGTCTTGTTACGTCTACCCACTTGTCATCTATCTCATATTCTGTTTGATAATAACCGTTAGGTAGTTGCACAATTCGCCAATTTTCTTTTAAAGCTAAGGTTTCCCAAAAGGTTTTGGTTTCTTCGTCTAGCTTTGGTTGTTGGTTTGCCAGCGTACTGGACTTGTAATAAAAATAGGTCATAATAAAAGGTTTTGGTTAATTATTTTTGGTTATATAGTTATATCACGTTGTTTGGTTTATTTTTATATTACGATTAATCTGTTAATTAGTGTAATAGTTTAGCTAACTGTGCCTATCTGGATTGTTTGGACATCAGTAGCATGTCCACCAAGCACATCAAATGTACCACTACCTGATATATAATCCGCTTCAGGCAGAGCTGAATTACCAGAATTGTGCATATATATTAGGTTAGGGTCTGAGGTGAAACGGGTTACGCCTCTTGCTCTAAATATTAATTCACCAGTTCCTGGGCTTGACCCATTCGTTCTGGTTGTTGTTAATTTAACGACGACTGGGTTTACTAAATCAATATTTGTATTAGATGGCAAAGCCGATAAGCCTGAAGCTGTTAAAAAATCACTTGCAAAATCAGAAGAATTTATAAGAACAGATCCTATTCGCGATGCGCCTGCACTTGATGTGAAAACAGAGCTAGGACTACCACTAACAGGAGAGGGTGTTGTTGTTGAATAACCAGCTCCCTGTGTGAACCAAATCTGACCATCAAACCCTGGAAAGTTAGTAGCAACCATGGTTCTGGTAAATGATCTCAATGTAGACGTGCCTGTGAAGGTAACGCTTTGTGCGCTATCGGTTTGTTCTACGTGTATATTCTTTAATATAAACATATTATTGTGCTGTTCCTACTGTGTATATGAATGTTCTGTCGCCAGCATCTGTTCCTTCCGCAATGCATGTTATCTGCATATAATTCACGGTATTGGCTGTTTTTACAATATCATCAGACGAAAGCCTAACAAATGTGGGCGTACCTGTCAATGGGTTGCCAACAGAATCTGTTACATCAAACGTCAATGTGCCTGTATAATCCGTAGATGCGTCTGTTCTTATAATGAAAACTTTTGTCATACCGGGTTTGGCGAGAATCATGTTTATAGAAAGATTAGCGGCTGAACCAGGCAGAGTTAAGTCAAAAATAGCATCTTGGCTAAAATCGCATAGAGGATTATAGGTGGTTAGAACCTGCGTTTTAGTGTCCGTAAATTCATTTCCCAATTGATCGTACTCTATGTTTAAATATGTAGTACCATCTGAAAGAACTTGAACATCACCACTCATCCCGAAATAAACACGACTAGCAATGGTTGCATATGTTGTTTTCTTTAAAGAACTAGTGCTAACATCATAGATTAAAAAAGAGTCTTGACTGCTAATATCACTTAATAGTGATTGGCTGTTTATTGCCTCAGGTTGCAGAGTTAAAGCGCCTGTGCCACTAATGTTTGCATCACCTGACATAGTTACGTTCCCGAAATCTGTACCATCGCTTACTAGAATATCCCCTGCCGTTGTAGCTGATAAACCATCATCAATAAAGTTTATTTTTTCAGCGGTAATGCTATCGGCTCCTATATTAACTGAAGGCGAACCAACCCATTGCATAGCCCCATTTGCATCAATTCCTAATATTTTTCCAGGTGATGGGGTATTGCCAGTATTAATTTCATTTTTCTCTACAGATAAATCAATATATTCTACACCTGTTCCCGCAGAGTTAACGCGAAGTACCTGACCGCCTAAGCCATCGTTTGCATCAGCATTTGTATTACCCACCGTAGCAGGTAATATTCTAGCGTCTGGTATTACGGTTCCAGAAGCATTTAACCAAATTAGTTCACTAGAAGAATTAATTGATAATACTTGTCCGTCTACACCTGCTATTGCTGGTGATAGTTTTCCAGCTGTAATAGCTTTATTAGCAATTTCATTAGTTCCAGCCGTATCTTTAGATGCTAAAGCGCCTGCATTTTGTAAATCGCCAATTGCGTGGCTATGGTCCCCTCTTGCCACAGTATCTCCTGAGCCAAAATTATCACCGCTTCCGGCAAATAAAGCGAATGCCCCATCACCAAATGTATAGGTTGGATCACTTGATACCCCTAATACATCAAAAGTTAAAGTTCTATTATCTGCGCCCCCTCTAGAAATGTCATTTAAATAATAGTTTGAAGCGGAGTTTGCAACCCACTCCATATTACCGTTAGTTCCATCCGCGGTTAAAACATAGCCATCTACTGGATCGTTAATTATTTTAAGCTTATCCTCGGTAATTATATTATCTTTAATTTTAGTTGCATCAATAGAGTTTTGTTTGATGTCAACTGTATCTACTAAGTCTTTAGTTGCTAGATCTCCTAAAAAAGTAAAGTCACTAGCTTCGAAAGATGCGTTGTTTTCTATATCTGTTCTTATGTCCGCTTTTGACATAAAAGCACCCTCACCAAATATAGTAGCTGTAACAGGTGTTCCACCTGTGATAGTGAATAGTACGTCATTGCTAGAGCCATTAGGTCTGGTTACACTAGATAAGTAGTAGTTATCATTATTGTCTTGATCAGTACCCCAAGAAAAACCGCCCGCTCCATTGGATAATAAAACTTGTCCTGCTGTTCCTGTACCGGGATTTCCGCTCAACTTAGTGGTTGTTATACTTCCTGTACCTACTATTGAATCAAGACTATGTGGTTGAGTTGCATCATTTATATGATCGGTTAGACCGGTAGCGGTTGCATAGTAGCTTGCCGCTTTGAATGCTGCTCCACCTAAGTTTAGTGCTATATTTGATTGACTTCCTACAGAAAATGTAATTGTAGCGGTATCAGAGGCGTCTGCCGCATACCCTGCTTCAACTGTTATACCGTCAAGATAATCATTTGTATTACCAACCGAGGCCGATGCTAAATCAATGATTGACTGTACCGTGAAATTTCTAGTTGGTCCTCCACCTGATGGGCTATCGGTCCCTAGTAAATAGTCGTCAACCGTTGGGGTAATCGCTGTATACGAATCTATTCTTGCCATTATTTTGTATTATTTATTTTTGTTCCTTTACCAAAGCCAGAGCGATTGCGCCGTGACGATACAAAGCTTTGTGTTGTGTGATCGTAATCCATTCCATCTATATTTTTGCCGTTTTTCTTTGCAGCACGACGCTTCCGTTGGTTTTCGGCTTTCATACGCCGGCGTCTAGGGGTCTTAGCGTATTCTAGGTCTCGCTGCTGTTTACGACGCTTCGCTTCTGGTGATAAAGACATGCTATCAGTTTTACAACCCCTGTTCAGTAAGCTTTCTACCCATAGAAGTGTTCTTTCTAAATCTCCTATTAGGGGCTTCTACATCTACGCCTGATGCTTTAGCTTTTTTACGCTTCTTCTCTGCTTTGATTCTGAGCTCTTCCGCAACAACAAAATCTTTTTGCTTTTTAGAGTACCCTCCAGTTGGTAAGTCCCCCTTGATACCGGTTGCTATTGTGCTGGGTTTCTTTTTAGGCTGCTTTGTAGGCGTGTTAAACTGCGCGTCTGGGTTTTTAGCTTGAAATTCCTCTCTAGCTTTCTTAGCCGCTTCCATTGCTTTCTTTCTCTTTGCGGCCTTTTCTTTCTTCTCCTTTTCAGTTGGATCTTCATTTTTCATTAATGCCGCTTTACTCTTAGAGCCATAGCTTTTAGCAGCCGCATTCTCAGGTTGTGCTAATATGCCTTTTTCAATTTTGTCAGCAGCAGACGTTTTACCATCAGCCCTCATCTTGCTAACCATTTCTTTTTGGCCACCAGTCAATGTCTTCATTAATGCTGGTACACCTGAATGTTTCATTTTAAACATCGTAGGTTTGGACTTTCCGTATCCCATAATTTTGTTTTTAAAGATTAATCTTATTTATACATGTACATATGATATTTATCGCACGTATACTTGTTTATTTACGGGTGGTGTGACATTAGCCTGCTATTATGTATATATATGGGGTATTTGTCACATAAAATTTTTGTGAGATATATAGAGATTTTGTATTACGCATAACTATCTGACAACCAGCCACTTAACTAAAACCATTTTTTTAACCCCATGGGTACCAATAAGTTACAACAATATGTAAAGTTTTTAGCTTTTTATTTTAATTAATTACAATGTAAACACGAACTAGTTTGGATAATATAAATGTAAAAACAATATAAATTTAAATATATAAAAATGAGATTTCCACAAACATTTACTAAAGAAAACAAAATAACTTTCTACAACCAAAGAAAAAGAGAAATGGAAAAGAAGTTTATTAAAAGTATGAATGATGGTAAAGATTTACTTTCTAACAAATTAAATGAAGAGATTAAGATTTGTGAAAAAGAATTACTTAAACTTACAAAGTAAATACGAAGCAAACTGGATAATATAAGTGTAACTAAAATATATAAATTATGAAAATGTTTAAAGTAACAAAAGTACAAACTAGAAAGTGTGGAAAAAATTGGATTAAGTATGCACAAGCAAATACAATTGAAGAAGTAATAAAGCATTTTGGTTTAAATAATATACTAAAAGTTGAAGAATGTTAAGAAATATTAGCTAAAATAACTTAAAAAGTGTACAGAACTAGCGAACTATCCCTACTAACTAAAAATAACTAATAAACAACTAATACCCCTTAGACTATAGTCCTCAGCACTTACTAACTAAAAAAATATATAATATGACTATGAAAGAATTATTAGCTTATTCGGCTAACAAGAAGAAAGAAAAAGCTGCAGAATATAGAAAAGTAGTTGGTTATGGCACAATACAAGGCTTTACGCAAGCAGAATTCAATGAGTCTATAAAACTACAGTCAAGTAAAATAAAAAGTCGTACAAGACGTGTATATTCAAAAGGCAATCGTTGGAGTGCTCACACGTTACCGAGAATTAAGCAAAATATAATTACAAAGTAAATACGTCACAAGTAGGATAATAATATAAAATAATATGAATATGAAAACAATAAAAACAATAATTAAAGAAGTTGAAAGCGGTAAATACCCAAGCTTCAGCCGATCATTCAAATCAACTCACCTTTACACAATCTTCAAAGGTAAAAATCAAATATACTTACCAGATCCTACAATGCCCGGTGTAACTGTTCATTATCAAAATCGCAACGAACCTTCAACAACAATAGTATACTGCGACGATATAAACCGAGCAATTGAGCTTGTCACAGATATTGAAAAGAAAAAATCTGCTATACACGAATCACAACTAAAGCTAGGTGAATACATACGAGAAAATAAACTATACTAATATGAAAAAGACAACACAAACCTGGATATTCTACGGTAAAGATAGAAATGGCATTACTACTATCCACGCAATAAAGCAATGCAAAGACCCTGAAAGAACTGCCGAATACAAAGAAATATTATATCACCTTGAAAATGATACTTATCACGTCACTGGAACAATGACCAGCAAAGCATGGAATAAAGAACACCAATACACAAAAGTAGTAATATGACAGAATGTAGCTATTGCAATGAACCCTTAAATGAACACGAGTACGACTATTTTAATAAATTTGTAAATGAAATGCCTTTATGTGCTCAATGTATACTAAATAATTTTTAAAATACGTTACAAACTAAATACGATAACAACTGGATAATATAATAAACAAATAAACTATGGAACTATACAGAGCATTACAAAACACAAAGCTAACAGAAATGGAAAAAGAATTATCTGATGATATATGGAATGCATTTCACAAAGACGAAATAAATGACCAAGACGACTTTTATGATTTCTTTCACGAATGGATTGACAATGCAGTTATCTACTATAATGACTGCGAAGCTATACTTGAAAACAATAGTGCATATCATTACAACGAGCACGAATTGTGGGGTCGACCTGAAAACATTGGTCAAGCGGCTTACGCTTGCCTTTATGATTATCTTATGGATCATCCTGACACAATAACATTTTATGAATTAGAAAAAGAATTACAAGAATAATATGAGTGATAGAGAAATTATGAATGCAAAAAATTACGGCCCTGATATGAATAAAATGATTGAAACAATAGCAAGCCATATCATTGAAGAGATTGACGACCACATTGATAACACAATACACTGGGCTCTTGATGATGACAGTATCGAATATACTGATGAACTAGAATTAAAAGTAAAACAACAAGTGCTATTCAGCCTTATAAAACGAGTAACAAAATGACAACAAAAGAAATTAAAATCTTAGACAGAGTAAACGGAATTAAATCATTAAAAACAATTGATTCAAAAGTAAACTACGTATATAATGGTTATAACTTTGAGTTATCACAAATGACAAAAGTACGCGACTATTTTAAAAGAAATATGACAAACTAAATACGAATACAATAGGATAATATAATAAAATAAAAGAATGAAAGATAACATAATGACCGACGACGAATTGTATTTTGCTATACACAACAAAGCTTATTCAAAAATAAGTTTTATTGAAATGGAATTAGAATCCTTAAAAAAAGAAATAGCCGCTGGATCTTATACACAAGAAATGATTGACAATCAAATAAGATTTAATAGTCGTGAGCTACAAATTTGGAAACAAATACTACAATTAAATAAATAAAAATATAATGAACAATTTATATAAACTTGAAAAATCAGTATCAGAATTATGGGATTCAATCCACGCTATTTCTGCTGGAGAGTATGACGACAGGCAACTAAATGACCGAGAAGCGCAAGCTTTAGCTGAGCTATTAGAAGGGGCAGAAGAATTAATATCTCAACGTAAATATATATTTAATTTAATCAACTAAAATAATAAATGAGTACATTTGCTAAAATGATTGTTACCTACAAGGGTAAAAAATATGAATACCTTATTAATACTGAAGTAAGCGATCTACAAATGGATAAAGCGGTTGAAAGTATTTTAAGAGATTACCCACCAGACGTACCAATTGATTGGGAAGACAATCCTAAAATAACGTCTAGAAATACATTGCAAGACCTAATTAATACTAATAATGAAAATAAATATAATTAAATTTGATAAAATAAAATCAAAGTACAATATATTAAAAATGAGAGATGCATATATTGAAGCAGAGCAATATATATTGCAAAATTCAGTAAATGGTTTTGCTAACGGAATAAGTGAAGTTGTTGAAGAAAGATTTATTCACGATCAATTTGGTAACATTACACACCAAAGCGTTACAGTTAAAGACCTTCAAATTGAAAAACTTGAACAACGTGCTGCTGAGCTAGAAAAAGCAGGTAGAGAATTCATGCAACAAGAAGAATATTTATTATACAAAAAATCTAAAGAATTATGGGAAAAAATAATGAAACAAATACAAAACCTGCGTTCACAGTAATGCTTGCAAAGCCAGTAGCAAGTGAAATAAACTGGCCTAACACACATTTCGTACAACCCAAGCTTGATGGCGTTCGTTGCTACATTAATCAATACGGTGCATTTTCACGCAATCACAAACCATTCTACAATGCTATACACATTCTTACTGAGCTTAAACCTTTCTTTAAAGACAATCCTAATGTTACTCTTGATGGTGAATTGTACAATCATAAGTATCGGGATAATTTTAATAAAATCATCTCTCTTGTCCGTAAACAAAAACCAACGCAGGCTGACAAGTTCGAAGCGGCTAGTTCTTTACAGTTCCACTGTTACGACCTTTTCGATAGTAAACAACCAAAGCTATCGTTTATTGACCGTACATTAGCAATAACTGGTTATCAAGGTTTATATAAATGGCGCTCTATTCAAGAAGTAGATACTAAAGTAGTATTTTCCGATAAAGAAGTACAATCATTTCACACAATAAATAAAAACAACGGCTATGAAGGATCTATCTTACGAACAAACGGTGCATATGACCAACGACGATCAAACAACTTACAAAAAGTCAAAGACTGGTCAGACACTGAGATTACGATTACTGGCTTCGTCGAAGGCAAAGGTAAGTTCGAAAGTGGCCTTGGTAAATTCATCGGCGTTGATTCAGACAATCGAGTAGTTGAAGTTCCATGGCCTGCTCTTACAATTCAAGAGCGTAAAGATATATGGGCTGCACGCGGCTTCTTTATGAACAAAAAATTAACATTTGAGTACTTCGAGCGTACACCAGCCGGTGCGTATCGTTTTCCTCGAGCTAAAGCATTACGTAATTACGAATAATATGGCAGGAAATAAATACAATCCACACACTGAAAAATTTAAGCCACAATATTATAAATTAGAATGGATTGATAAATACGGTGAAAACACTTCAGTAGCAGGAACAGCTAAACAAATTATAACAACATTATTAAATCAACATTTATGAGCAGAAAACAATACAAACATTTGCTATACACAAACTTTGCAAATATTGCAACAATAACAAAAAATTATCGAAAAAATGATAAAGCAAATAATAAGAAGACTAAGACGAAGCCGTAAGAAAGAGCATTCGGAGTTTTTATGGAAATCTATAAATCAATTAAGAAATGAAATAATTGATGATGTTTTAATTGGGCACTCTAAAAATAGAATGCCAATAAAAGATTTAAAAAGAAAAGCAGCGCTTATAAAGAAATATTCAAGAAGATTGCGTATATTGCATACATGACAAATACCCTATAATATAATAAGTAACACGCTAATGTCACATAATTTAAAATGGCTTAACAACAATCGCGTTGTATACAGAGCTTATCCAACGACTGATATGCCTACATGCACATACGACTGGGGCTGGTATTATGAGGATGGCACATACCAGTGTTATGAACTGTTTCGCAGTAAGGCTAAAATAAATACTTACAAATCTTTAAAATGGCATTTATTAGTTCTTTGGTATTTAAACCCTAACTTATTAAAAGAAGATATGAAAAAAATTGCTCGGTTTATAACCAATATATCAAATAATTTTATTACATTTGTAGCACCAACGAATTTAATAGATAATATTATTGACGAACTATATACGTACGATTTAGAATCTCCGCCAAAAAATAAAAAGCGTAAAATAATATTTAAAGATACTTCAGGATTAGATGTACATGAAAAATTAAGTATAGTTGGCAAATTAATCGGTAAAACAAGAAAATGCACTGAAGAAGATATTTATGAAGCTATGATTTTACTAAGTGATAAAAATGAAAAAATAACAATACAAAAGATAGCAGATGCTATTGGTGTATCAACTAGAACAGTTTACAGAAACATGAATAATCACCTTAATAAAGAAAAAAATATATTAAATAATGAAAAAATATAACGTACAAAACTATATCAGACATAAAAATGATATTGATAGTTACGAGCATCGCTTGCCCACAGGTGATCCAAGAACAGATATTATCATCTCGGAGATGCCACTAGTGGAAAATATTGCAAGAAGATTTTCATCTACCCAACAAGCATCTGGTGTATTAACTATAAACGATATGCTTCAAGAAGGATATATTGGTTTAATACAAGCTGTTGATAAACTTGATTGGAATGTTGTTCAAGAATCAGAAGATCCAGATAAAACATTAAAATCTTTTTTATCTAAAAGAATAAAAGGAGCTATAAGAAGGGCTATAGATATTAATAGAGGAAATATTCGTATACCAGAGCATAAGTTAAATGATATGCGAAAAAATTCTGAAAAAGAAAAAGCAACAGTTGAAATGTTTTTTAATAGTATTTTTCATTCTATTGATGAGCCATTAGAAAATGATATGGTAATGGAAATAGAAGATAAAACTGAAGACTATAATATTGATATATTAAATAAATATCTATTGTCTATCATGGAAAGTAATTTAAATATAAAAGAATATGATGTACTTAGAATGAGCTATGGATTAGATTGCGATAAAATGTCAGCAAAAGAAATTGCAGACAAACTTAATATAGAAGGAGCAGCTGCTTACGTTAGAATATCACAAATAAAAAGAGATGCTATTAATAAATTAATTGAGACAGTAGACCCTAATCAAGTAGCAGATTTAATGTAATTATTAACCCTAATATGTAATATATAATATGACAATTTACGAAAAATTAAGTTTAATACAAGAAGAGTTTAAAGCAAAAAAATCCCGCTATAACTCTTTCGGCAAATACAACTTCCGATCTGCCGAAGACATCCTAGAAGCACTAAAACCCATAAACAAAAAGTATGGAGTTTATTTTACAATCAATGAAGAGTTAATTGATGGTGCATTACCATTTATATTAACTTCCGCTAAAATAAGTGATGGTAAAAATGAAATAAAAGCAACTGCAGTAGTCGGCGTTGATCTTAATCAGAAAGGTATGCAAACACCTCAACAATTTGGATCAGCATCTAGCTATGCTAAAAAGTATGCTCTTGGTAATTTATTGTTAATTGACGATACCCAAGACTCTGACGCAACAAACACGCACGGCAGAAAAGATAAGCCTATATTGCGTAACGGATCAGAAGAATGGGCTAAGGCTTTACAATATCTTTCATCAGGAGGATCAACTGCCAATATAACGGCTAAATACAATGTGTCTGTACAAGACCAGTCTGAATTAAAATCTTATGAATCACGAAACAATAAACAAACTTAGAAATGATGAACATTATTATGGTGAATATGGAAAACAATTTTTAAGTAATTCAGACATTTCCGCGTTAATAAAAAATCCTTTAAACTTTAAAAAACCGTCTAAACAAACGAGTGCATTTTTAGTTGGTGGCTATTTTCATACGTGTATTCTTGAACCGGATAAATTAGATAAATATAGAATTATCGAATCGTCTACAAGAAATACAAAAACGTATAAAGAATTGTCAGGTGGAGAATTATGCTTACTTCAACACGAAGTAGATATGATAGGATTAATGCGAGACAAATTGCTTGCAAATAAGATTTGCAGAGACTATATAAGAGGAGAAAGAGAAAATGCTAAGATTGAATATGAGCTACCTGGTGTTGCCGAGATAATGGGTAACAAGTGGAAAGGCAAGGCTGATATTGTTAATCATGATGAAAAGCTAATTATTGATCTCAAAACAACAAATGATCTTGAAGGCTTTAGATACAGTGCAAAGAAATATAATTACGACAGCCAAGCTTACATATATCGTATATTATTTGGATATGATCTAGTATTTATAGCGATTGACAAGAACACTCATCAAATAGGATTATTTGATTGCTCGGACGCTTTCTATGAATCAGGACGTGATAAAGTTTTGAAAGCTACAGAAAACTATGAGTTATTTTTTAAAACCGACGGGTTTGACCCAAACCAATTTTTTTTAACCAAAACACTTTAAATTATGGCACGACGTAAATTAAGAACATGCGATGTAACCGGAATGAAAACCACAGAAACTAACTTTTACAAAAATCAAAGTCACGTTAAAGCGGTAGACAATATGCGACGCACAACCGGTGCATCAAAAAACCAATTAAAAAGAATGTTTAATCAATTATCTACTTACTAATGGCAGGAATAGTAAAAACAAGTATTAACTTAAGTGCAATCCCTAAGGACAAAATTATTGCAGGGAAAAAAGGGCAGTATTTACCAATAACTATTACTATTAACGACGAAGTTGATCAGTACGGAAACCAAGGACCAGTTATTGTTTCACAGTCTAAAGAGGAACGAGAAGCTAAAGAAGCTAAAACATATCTTGGCAATGCTCAAGTTGTATGGACTAATGGTCAATTTCCATCTCCGCCACCGCGCGAAGGAGTTGCGCCAAATATGCCACCAACAACAAATACCGGACCTGTAGTTCCAGATTTACCTTTTTAAAATAAACTATTTATATGATAAACACAACGGAGATCAATGGTTTTTTGATTGATAATTTCAATCAATATGATCTACCAGAAGGAAAGCGAGAGGGTATATGCCCTCTTTGCTCTTCTGATAGAAGGCCTGAGAATCAGAAGCGCAAATGCGCATCTTATGATTGGGAACGTGGTCTCGGCACTTGTCACAATTGCAATAGTACATTTCAATTGCATAGTTATCAAAGAAAAGGTGAAGCACAAAAGGAATATATTTTACCAGTGCCCAAAACCATTAATATTCCTAGTACAAAAGTACAGGAGTGGTTTGAATCACGTGGTATTTCTCAAAACACCCTCAGCGAATTAAAAGTTTCTGAGGGTCTTGAGTATATGCCGCAGACTGGTAAGCAAGAAAATGCTATACACTTTAATTATTATATTGGCGATAAACTTGTAAACGTAAAATATAGAGACGGAAGAAAAAACTTTAAGCTATATAAAGGCGCTGAAAAAGTATTTTACAATATCAATAGTATAATTGGATTTGAGTATTGTGTTATTGTGGAAGGAGAAATGGATGTGTTATCTTTTCATGAAGCCGGGATTACTAATGTTATATCTGTTCCAAACGGAGCAACTTTAAATTCTAATAATTTAGATTATTTAGATAATTGCATTGATTATTTTTCAGATAAAGAAAAAATAATTATAGCAGTTGACCAAGACGAACCTGGCCAAGCATTACAAGCTGAACTTGTTCGTAGACTAGGAGCTGAAGTATGTTATTTAGCTTCTTTTACAGACTGTAAAGACGCTAACGAATTTTTACTTAAATATGGAAAACAAGAATTGGCACAGTGTGTTAGTCAAGCAAGACCAGTACCGCTTGAGAACGTCACAACTTTTAAAGATGTCGAAGCAGAGGTTACTGATTTTGTTAAAAATGGCTTTAAGCCGGGATTTCAAATTGGCCTTCAAAATTTTGACAACATATTTTCAACTTATACTGGTCAATTTATTACTGTCACTGGTATACCGAGTTCCGGTAAAAGTGATTTTGTCGACCAAATGGTTGTTGGCTATAATGAAAAATATGGTTGGAAAACAGCGTTCGCTTCGCCTGAAAATGCACCAACATATTTGCACGCACATAAAATAATGCGTAAAGTATGGCAAGGTATGCCGTCTGTTGGGGATATTCATAGTGATAAGTGGAATGCTATAGCAGACCACGTAAACGACAATTTTTTTCATATAGACATGGAACGCTACACTTTGGATTCGGTACTTAGAAAAGGGGCTGAACTTGTAAAAAGAAAAGGAATCAAATGTTTAGTAATAGATCCTTTTAACAAGGTTAGAGACGTTGATTGTAAAACAGAGGATGTTAATAGATACACAATGGAATACTTACAAAAAATAGAAATATTTGCAAAAAAGTATGACGTACTTGTTTTTATTGTAGCACATCCAACTAAAATGTATAAAGGATCTGATGGCAAAATTGAAGAACCAACTATGTATAACATTAAAGGCGGTGGCGAATGGTATGATGCTAGTTATCATGGTATACTCGTACATCGTGATTATGAAAATAGGACAGTTAAGGCAAAAGTACTTAAAGTAAAATTCCAAAACTTAGGTGAAAATGGTGCTGAAGCTCATTTTAAATGGGAGCCAAAGTCAGGTTGCTTTATACCACACGAGCCAGAGGTTATAACAGATAAAATGCCCTGGGAATAATGTCAAAGTGGAAAAAACCTGTACCAATGCCAAATTACATTCCCTCTAATGATGAGCAAGAATGGCATAGGTATTGTGTACAAAATGACATTATTATATCTCCTATTGGTATTCAAAATGAGCATAATAAATGGAAAATAGGTATTGCTATAGCAAAAAACCATAGAACAATACATTATGCGCCATATGAGTACGATAGAGACACTATATGGATTAGTTATTACGAAATGTGTAAATATTATTATGATAAACGTAGAAGATGAATACAGAGGATTATTATCATCAGTACTCCACGGAGGCGTACCTAAAGATGATAGAACAGGAACTGGGACAAAAGCTGTCTTTGGAAGAATGCTTAAGCATGATATGGCAGGAGGATTCCCATTATTAACAGGTAAAAAAATATACTTTAAACATGCAATCACAGAATTACTTTGGTTTCTTCAAGGACGATCGGATCTTAAGTACCTTAATGATAATGGTCTTAATTACTGGAATGCGGATTATGAAAGGTCCGGTAGAACAGATGGAACCCTTGGTCGTATTTACGGTGTTCAATGGAGGGATTTTAATGGGGTTGATCAAATTAGAGAACTTATTCGTAACATCAAAAAAGATCCGTCCAGCCGTCGCCTTATGGTTAACGCTTGGAATGCATCTGATATTGGTGATATGGCTCTGCCTCCATGCCACTATAATTTTCAAATATATATAAATGATGGGAAAATGGATCTTATGTGGAGTCAGCGATCAGTTGATGTTTTTCTCGGTCTTCCTTACGATTTTGCTATTTATGGTTTATTACTCGTTATGTTGGCTGAGGGGCTCGGTTATATGCCCAATAGACTTATTGCTTCACTCGGTGATTGTCATTTGTATAATAATCATCATGATCAAGCTGCAGAGTATTTATCGCGTACTTATCGGTCCCTGCCTAATGTCAGCGTCGATTTTGGAATTGATATTCTCGAAGGAGCGGGACAACATTTAAGAATACCAACACATAATATGATAAAATTGAATGATTATGACCCACACCCACCAATCAAAGCCCCACTCTCAGTCGGATATTAATGAATATTGGTTTAAAAAAACTAATTATATGTCTAAATTTTTATCTGAAAATAGTAAAAAAATAATTAATAAAATTAAAAGTAAAAAAAAATGAATAAAATTATATTTATATTAATGTTTTTGCCTATATTCGCAACAGCACAGGCCAATGAAAATGCCGCTTTAGAGTTCCAGAATACACTAAGAACTTATTATTATCATGATAATTTATCTTTTGATGATAATTTGTCATTGCAAGCAACTCAATGGGCTAATCATTTAGCAATAAATAATACTTTTGATTTTCAATCTACATCAGGTGAAAATCTTTTTATAATATCTATTGATGAATATTTGCCAAATAATTATAATCCATATTTAGACGCCTCTATAGGTTGGGCTATTGACACAGAAGATATATCATCTTTAAATAATATTTTAAACCCAAATTATAGATATTTAGGTATTGGGGTTGCAAAAACAAATTCAAAAATAATAGTAGTAGCTAAATTCAAATAAATGTATTATATTTACCATATTCCAGATAAAAAAATAGGTATGACACGTAATTTAAATAAACGTGTCCATAAGCAGCAGGGTTATAGTCCTGGTGAATATGAGGTTATATTTTCATCCGAAGATGTACGGGAAGCATCAGAGATGGAATTAATATTACAAAAAAAGCACGGCTACAAAACAGATCGCCAACTATATACAGACTTAATTAAATTTAATAAAATGAGAATAAATCCAACAGAACAAACATCAACATTCCCAGTTCCTTTAAATAAGTTAAAGGGTAATTTATTGGACAACAAAGGTCTCAAATGGAAAACTTCATTTGGCACCTTTTTTCTTTCTGATGAAACTATTAACTGGATAACTGCTAATGCCAAATCCTCTATGTATAACGATAAAAGATGTTATATATATAATAAAGCTTTTTATGAAGCATTTTTAAATACATCTCATACACCTAAAGATGAAACAATATATCATAAAATTAGGGATTGGGCTAATAAAAGAGGTATATATGAAAAAGGGGATCCTAAAACTCAATTAATAAAATTATATGAAGAAGCCGGAGAATTATCACAAGGAATACTTAAAGAAAATAGAGAAGAGATTATCGACGCTATTGGTGATTGTGTTATTGTTCTTACTAATCTTGCCAAACTTTCCGGTACTACCATTGAAACTTGTGTTCAGTCTGCTTATGATGAAATTTCTAATAGAAGTGGCGAAATGATTAATGGAACATTTGTAAAGAAAACTATATGAGAGACAAAATTATACAGCAAGTAGTTGATAAATTTCAACAGCGTTCAGACGTAGGTTATAAAAAATACGGTGTAACACTACATGACGATGAACCTAATATACAAAAGTGGTTAACACATTTGCAAGAAGAATTAATGGATGCAGTTAATTATATTGAAAAACTTAAAATGACGCTTGGCGAAGAACTTCAAGAAAAAATATTAAATGATTTTAAAGAAGACGAATCTACAAGAACTTTATATCCTGGAGATATTTATATAAATGAAAAGAAAATATAAAAAAAGAGGGCCGGTACAAGCTAAAAAAATAACTTATGATGGGATAAACTTTGCATCAGGGTTAGAAAGGTATATGTACATGGCATTACGTAAAAATAAAATTAAAGCAACTTACGAAGGAGAAACCTTTGTTTTAATTAATGGGTTTCATTTAGCAAATGAATCATATGAAAAACAAGCTAATGGCAAAGGTGATTTTACAAACAGAGGGTCAAAAAGAATATTACCCATTAAGTATACCCCAGACTTTATTGGCGATGATTTTATTATTGAAACAAAAGGAAGGGCTAATGAAGCCTTTCCTATACGTTGGAAACTATTTAAAAAACTGGTTTCTGAACAGTTTCCTAATTATGTTTTATTTAAACCACAAAATCAAAAAGAATGCGATCGGGTAATAGAGATAATAAAGGAAAAACGAAAGAAGTAGCTAGAATAAATTATGCTATACGCCAAATAGATCGTTTTACTAAATGGTCAATAGAAAATAAAGGCTATATAAAATATAAAGATATAGTAGAATTACATAACAAATATAACATTAACATTTATTAAATGAGAAATTGGCAATTAGAAATAGGAGTATATCCTGGTATACTAATAGGTGCTAGAACATACGCAAATGACAATAATACAGAACACGTATTATACTTTCCATTTGTAGAATTTATTTTAACAGTTTTTAAAGAAGAAAATAATGGGGCTATTTAATGAAAGAATTGCATATAAACCATTTGAATACCCAGAATACTATACTGAGGGCTGGCTTAAACAAGCTCAAGCGTTCTGGTTGCACACCGAAATACCTATGTCAGGTGACGTTAAGGATTGGAACGAAAAATTAACTAAAGAAGAAAAGAACTTAGTAGGTAACATATTATTAGGTTTTGCACAAACAGAATGCGCCGTTTCTGATTATTGGACACAAAAAGTTGTAAGTTGGTTTCCTAAGCATGAAATACAACAAATGGCTATGATGTTTGGATCACAAGAAACAATACATGCTGTTGCTTATTCTTATTTAAATGAAACACTAGGACTTGAAGACTTTGAAGCGTTTTTACACGAACCTGCAACTGCTGAAAGATTTGACAATCTTGTTGCTACTACTGATAATAGTCCCAGGTCTATTGGTCGCTCCTTGGCAATTTTCTCAGCTTTCGCTGAAGGTGTTTCGTTATATAGTGCTTTTGCTGTATTGTATTCTTTTCAGTTACGCAATTTGCTAAAGGGAATTGGCCAGCAAATGAAATGGTCAGTAAGAGATGAATCATTACATTCAAAAATGGGATGCCAGCTTTTTAGGCATATGTGTGATGAAGATGATACGTTATTAGAGGCCTGCCGCGAAGATGTTATTGAAGCAGCTAAAACAATGTTAGATGCAGAAGAAAACTATATTGACAAAATGTTTGAGCTTGGAGACATTGAAAACTTGCGAGCCTATGATCTTAAACAATTCATTAGAAAACGACTCAATGAAAAAATGGCTGAACTCGGTTACATCGACCTCGGGCAATACTTTGCGTTTGACGAAAAAGGAGCAGAAAATCTTGACTGGTTCTATCATCTTACCGGGGGGCATACTCATACTGATTTTTTTGCTGTTCGCCCGACTGATTATTCGAAAGCCAATGAAGGTGAAGATTTTGAAGACATATGGTAATGAAAAAATGCAATAAATGCGGGAAAGAAAAAGCTGAAAAAAAGTTTAAGCACAGCAAAAAGAAAACTTGTTTAAAATGTGAATATAGATTTAAACAAAGAATTCTTAGGTCAATGGTTCTTGACAAAAGGCTAACACCAACAGAAAGATTAAGCAATAGATTAGGATATATGGGGACGGCGTTTATTATGATGTCCCCATATTTATTGTCATATGGAACAATAGGTGGAATAACTTATGTTATTGGTGGAATATTATCATTACCTCAAGTTCTTGTTGCTAAGCAATGGAACTTAGTAGCCGTTAATTTGAATGTAACAATAGGATATTTAATATATTTATTTAGTAATGGATAGAATAAAAGAATACGTTTTAGAAAAATACCCAAGTAGATTTAAAAATAAAAAAATTGAAATAATAGAAGAAGATAATTTTTTTAAAGTATTTACAAAAGATGGTAGCCCTGTTTTTTTAAGTAAAAATATATAGAATGAAAGAAAGTAAATTAATCGAGTTATGGAATAGAGTAGAAACTCTTGGCCAGCTTATACAAAGTGCATTGAAAGAAATGGAACATCTTAGAGATTTATCTATTGGCACAATGAGCCTAGTTAAAAAATTTCCAGATTATGAAAAGGCAATTGAAGAACTAGCAAAAGAAATGAAAGAAAAACAAAATAAAGAAAAAAAATTAGATGTGGAATAACGAATGGAAAAAAGGTGTTGATTATCCAGCATGGGGAGATACAGAAGTTTACAAAAAAACAATAGCAGGGGGCTATTTGTTGGCTGGTGAAACACCAAAAGACGCTTACAATAGAGTTGCAACTACAGTCGCTAGGCGTTTATATAAGCCAGAATTAGCCGAAAAGTTTTTTGAGTATATTTGGCAAGGTTGGCTATGTTTGGCTTCCCCAGTGCTCTCTAACACAGGTACAGATCGAGGTTTACCTATTAGTTGTTTTGGAATAGATGTTGCTGACTCAATACAAGATATTGGACAAAAGAATTTAGAAATGATGCTCCTGGCTAAACACGGTGGTGGCGTAGGAATTGGCATTAATATGATTAGACCCGCCGGAGCTAAAATAACGGGTAATGGAACTTCAGACGGCGTTGTCCCTTTTTGCAAAATCTACGACTCAACTATACTCGCAACCAACCAAGGTAGCGTTAGAAGAGGAGCTGCATCAGTTAATATCAATATTGAACACAATGACTTCCTCGATTGGCTTGAAATTAGGGAACCTAAAGGAGACGTCAACAGACAATCTCTTAACCTACATCAGTGTGCTGTCGTTGGCGATAAGTTTATGCGAAAACTTGAAGCAGGAGATCAAGAAGCTAGGAAAAGATGGTCAAAACTACTCCAAAAGCGTAAAGCAACTGGTGAGCCATATATCCTTTTTAAAGGCAATACAAACAAAAATAATCCAGAGGCTTACAAAACGAATGGATTAAAGGTGCATATGACAAATATTTGTTCAGAAATTACCTTACATACCGACGAGTCTCATAGTTTTGTCTGTTGTTTATCATCATTAAATCTAGAAAAGTACGAAGAGTGGAAAGACACAAACTTAGTATATGATGCTACATGGTTTTTAGATGGCGTTTTAGAAGAGTTTATACAAAGAGCTAAAGGATTAAGAGGTTTTGATAATTCTGTAAGATCAGCCGTTAAAGGAAGAGCTTTAGGATTGGGTGTATTAGGATGGCATAGTCTATTGCAAAAAAACGGAATAGCTTTTGAAGGTTTATTAGCTCAGTTTAAAACAAGAGAAATATTTTCAAAAATTAAAATAGAAACAGAAAGAGCAAGCAGAGCTTTAGCGGAAATTTATGGGGAACCACTTTGGTGTGCAGGTACAGGAATGCGCAATACACATTTGCGAGCTATTGCACCAACTGTATCAAACTCAAAACTTTCTGGCAACGTTTCACCTGGTATTGAACCATGGGCTGCAAACGTGTTTACAGAGCAAAGCGCCAAAGGAACTTTTATTAGAAAAAACAATGAACTTAGAAAAGTACTTAAAAAAATTGGGATTGATACTAAAGAAACTTGGGATAAAATTCTTGCAGATGGTGGATCCGTACAAGACATTAAAGAACTTGACGGATGGTACTTTGATCACAGAGGAAGACTTACCCAGGAAGATGAAAACGGGGAAGCGGTAAAAAATGTGTTTAAAACATTTAAAGAAATTAATCAATTAGAATTAGTTAATCAAGCCGGTATAAGACAAGATTACATAGATCAATCTGTTAGCTTGAATCTTGCTTTTCCTTCTGAGGCAACTCCAAAATGGTTGAATCAGGTTCATTTTGAAGCTTGGAAAAAAGGAATTAAAACATTATATTATACGCGTACAGAAAGTGTATTAAGAGGAGATATTGCGGCAGCGGCAATGGATCCTGATTGTTTAAGCTGCGATGGATAATTTAATTAAATATTATGGGAAAAAGATTTACATTTGCTGATGCAAAACTACGCATCAAAGAACTAGAAGAACAGGTTGAAGCTTTTAATCTGAACACTGATGATCACATTTATACTACTGAAGAAAATAATGTGATTAAATTCTTAAAAATATGGGCTTGGTTAGGGCCTATACTTGGTATTATTACTGGACTAGTAATAGCATTATTTTAAAATAACAAAGGGATGACGCCGTAATTGGTATCATCCCTTTTTTAATTTTTGCTTATTGCAACATTATTTTTTATTTACAATCTTCTAGCTCTTTTAATTTTAATTTCATTTCGTCTACATCAGAAAAATATTTATTAGTATTTTTTTCTATGTATAATAGTCTTAAGTTTTGTTCAGCGTCATCTGGCAAAGCGCCCATTTCGCCTCTAGGCCATTTAATCCTAAATTCGCTGTTCATTTTAACTTCTGATTCCATACGCATAACAGATACTTCTAACGCTTTTATTTCAGACAACAGTGTAAAATAAACTCCAGCTATAGAAAACAAACCCATAGCGATAGCTATTAGAGTTTTAATATCAATTTGAATATCAGATGTTCCGTCCCCATCAATATCTATATTTGCCATTTTTAACTTTTATTTTGCAACGCTTTTAACGCTGCGTTTCTGTCGTCATAATCCAATGCAGCTTTTAGAATAATTTTATCCATAACGTCATCCTGGTTCTCAAGAATCTGTTTCTGTAAGTTAATGATCATTTCCTCTAAGTTATCCTTTGCAGCAACTAGCTGATCAATCTGAAAGTCTTTCTTTTCTAACGCCGCTTTCAATGCGTTTATATCATCTGGCTTAGATCCTGTAATAGTACTCACTACAAGTCCTATCGATGCACTAATTGTACCAATCAGCATCATTACCACCTCTTTATTAGTTTCTAAAACCGGGTATTTCATTAGAATAAATATAATTGACATTACTAATAAAAATATAAACAAACTGCCAGCATAGTGGCGAATCTCTTTAGCTACTCCGTTTTTAGGTAAATTCATTTACTTTTTACTTTAGAAATTATTTGTAATATTGTGTAGATTAAAGTACATAGCAATACTAATGTTTGCAAGTATGTATTTAAAGGCATAGATGTTGAAATTAATGCTGTTATATTTAATGCGTAAACTTTTAATGATTCCATATTAATATTTGCAAGAAGACATTTTTGTTACAGGAGATACTCTTTTTGGCTTTCCTGGTGGTTGTCCTAGCTTAGTTTTTTCTCTTATTTTACTTCTTTTTTCTGATGCTGTCATTTCCCCAGCAGTCTTAGGCGTTTTACTAAATATTCTTTTTTTTGGTCTGCAATATGGAACGCCACGTCTTTCTTCTTTACTTCTGCCACAAGGTTTACCTGTACGAACATCTGTCCATTCTTCTTTAAACCAACGTTTAAGGCTTGCTCCTTTTTCAGTCTTACTAACAGCCATTTTATTTTATATTTCCCCCACGTTTACGGCACTTAGCTATATAACCAGATGCATAAGCAGATGGGAATACCCGATACTTTGCTTTTGCTTTTTGGTAGCATGCATCTTTTTTCATTAAAGGCTCTTTAGCTACGTTTGTTATTATTCTTGTTTTCATTTATTTTGTTTTAAATTTCTTCGTTTTAAAACTTTTTTTATAGTTACTTGTTTTAAAAGTAGATTTGGGTTTTGGCTTGGGGGATTTTTTAGTTTGTTTTTTAATCATACCTAGATCCCATTCTGACCATCCAAGTGATAAAGCAAGAGCTTGCCAAAGTTCTGTTTCTGGTTGCATAGCCGTATAAATATGATCAGCTTTTTGAACAATACGATCCGCAGGTAAATTTGTTCCAGCCGATATAACACGCCCTGCCGCTAAAAATGCCGGGTTTTCTAAGCTGAATCCTTCTGTAAATACTTTTTCTCTTGATTGTTTATAAGTAAAAGTTTTACCAGCTGATTCCAACTTGCGTAATTTAGAGTTGATTGGTGGAGAAATTTGAGTGGCCTCTATTGCAACTTGGGTATAATCTGGTCTAGATTTTTTAGATTGATCTACTATCTCCATTATCATATTTTTAACAGTAGCAGCTGCAGCACCATAAACCCCGGTGCCCCTAAGCAAAGTATCAATACTACTATTACCAATTCTAAAATATCTTTCTTTTTCTTTATCATCATCTTCTTCGTCAAACAATAAAGCAAAAAGACCCTGTTGCAAAGCAGAGAATATAATATTTTGTATTACGCTATAATACGCAATCTTACTAATATTTGTTTTCCAATCCCCTCTTCCATTAACTAAATCTAGTGTTGCTTTTTTAGTTAAACGAGCATATTGCATAGGCGTATTACCAAAAGCTAGTATAAGACGGCCTAAACTGCTCGCTTGTTGCATAGAAATACGGTCTGGTCTTGCAGATTGTTGTGTTTCTTCAGCAATTTCTTGAAAATCAGTAAATGCTCTTTTTTCTGCTGCTTCTTGGTCCAATCCTTCTTTTAAATACTTTTTAATTCTGTTGCGGTACATTGTAGCACCCCCTGAAGCAATAGCAAAACTATCTGCAATTTGAGTAGGTGTAAAACCAAATTTAAGAATTGCGCTTAAAGCTGCTTTTGCTTTATTTTCTGAAGTAGCTGCTGCATTGGCAATTTCATCAGCATTAATATCTGTTTGTAACCCCGTGCGTCTTTGTTTTAAAAAGTCTGAATTAAATAAAGTTGCAAAATCTTTCCAATATTGTTTTTGATTTGCAAAAGCTAAACCAGCATTAATAGGATTATTATCTGAAAAGTTTATAAAGTTTATAGATGAAAGGGTTTGTAGTACAGCTGATCTTGCATTAAAGAACATAATTGCTCCTACTGAATTATTAGTCCAGTCCATAAACACGCGCTCCACTTTGCTCGTACCTATTTTTCTATTACGCCCGGTACGCATGCGATGTAGCATATCATCTAATGCCTCAACATATCTATCCCCGTATAATGCTCTTAATTTGTCCTTGTTCTCATTAGAAAATATTTGTTCAACATTTTCTTTCCACTCAGTTAAAAATTCTCCGCGTCTAACGTCATTAATATAAGAAACAAGATCTGTAGTTATATCTCCGCTGTCCCAATTATTACTAGGTTCTGGGTAACCATCTGGATTTAAAGCAATTAATCTGTCAGCGAACTCTTTCAGTTTAGGATTATTTCTAATAACTTTTAAGTTTTCGTTTAGATCTTGTTTGCTCATGTTAGGAATTTCCATTCCTTGTTTACTCCAAATATATATTCTAACAGATGATTGATTTGTAAAACCAGAGTCATTTGTTTTATTTAATCCGCCGGGAACGCTTTTAGATGCTTCTTTTTTAAGAATAGCCCAATCACGCATTGCTTTTTGTTTGGCAGCTTCATATCTTTGTATACCGCGAGAAAATGGTCTTAATAAATTTTCTTCATACCAAGCCATTTGTTGGTCACCAACTTTACCTTTGCCTAGTGTTGCGTATAGCAAACCAACAAAGTCATCTGCGGAATAAGGTATAAAAAACTTGCGACCTTTGCCTTTGCCAACTAATCTAGCTTTAACTGGCGAATATGTTTTATACCATTCAACACCTGTAGATTTTTCTAAAACTTCGTTAAATTCTCTACTTAATGACTTTTCTTTTTGTTTTTTATTTAAATTAAATTCTTTAAAATTAAAATTTTTGCCTAAAGGTACATTGTATCTATCGAGCGACGCTTTATCTTTAAATTCATTAGGTATTAAATTATCAAATTCTTTAGAAACTAAATTTTGTCTACTATTATTTAGCTCTTTTTTTAATGTATTTAAAGAAACTTTTCCATCTATAAAATCATTTGCAATACTTGCGATGTGCTGAATAGGCGGATTATGCTCGTTTATAAGCATTCCTTTTTTGTCAAAATTCTTAAAAGGAGAAAAGACTATCCCAACTTTTGCTGCTAATCTAAAAGGCGATCTTTGGTCACCCTGCCATAGCTTTAGAGCATCTTTTGCTAAGTTTTTATCTATATTTTTTAATCTTATTAATTCTGAGACTAAAGCTTTGTTATAAAAATCTGCTTGGTCATTAAGTTGGTCTATTAATGAATCAGGATTCTCAATTAGTTTTATTCTTGATTTTGTAGTTAAGTCTATCGTTTTTATTAGCTTCTCACCATTAAACACTATGCTTCTTGACTTAATAGCAAACCCTTTTGGTCCATATAATCTTTTAGGTATGTCAAGTGATTCTAAAAGTTCCTTAGTGGTAGACATAGTCGCAATGCTGCTGCCTTTAAAACTGCTAGCCGCAGTACGTGTTGCTCTGCTGTATAAAACAATAAAATCAGTAACGTTTTTAATTATTTCAGCGTCAGAAGAGCTTTCATAAGTTTCTTTTAAATTTTCAATAAGAGTATTTACAGCATTGGGAACTCTTTCCGCTAAAGTCCTTTTATCAATTTCAATCGTAATTTTTTCTACAATTTCGTTTGTAAGATCTTGCTCTGATTTGATGTTATTCTTTATAACATCTTCTACTATCTTTTTTTCCGAGTCATTTCTAAAAAGCTCTTGAGCAGCTTTAATTCCTTTCTGTAAAGCTTTTGCAAAACTATTGCCAGCTTTTAATGCGGACTTAACTCCTTGTAAAAAAGCTTTAGTAGCTGAAATACTTAATTCTGGTATTATTAAGGAAGAATACAATACATCTCCTTTTCTTAGACCATCTAAATACTCAATAGCCCTGTCAATTTTTTCAGAAATTATTTCAAAAAAGTTTTCCGGTAATTTTTGCCCCTGCAACTCTTGTACCGCTTTAAACTTTTCAAGCACTTCTGACTTAGCTAGAGTTGACAAAACATTGTCTAATCCTATTTCGTCAGCCAAAACTTCAGCCAGTGAATTTTTACGAGCTCCTTTTATATTACCAGGAACATCACTACCAGTAAAATATTTTATAAATTCAGCCTTAGCAATGTCTCTTTTTTTAAATATTTTTTTGCCCTCTGCTGTTTTTTCGCGCTTCTGTTTACCGGTTTTAGAGTCTATAACAGGCTCATTAAATTCTTTAAACTTTTTATTTATAGTTTCTTGAGGTATTGCTGAATATATTTTTTCAAAGTTATTTCTTAAAAAAGATTCGTAAGCGGCTGTTCTACCAAAAGACTTTTTAAATGTATTTGTAAGTTCATTTCTAAAACTTTTAGTTAAAGCTTGCTTGAACTTTTTATCAGTTACCTCAGGAAGCTTAGTACCAAGAGTTTTTTCAACAGCCACAATAACCTCATTTTGTGTCTGTTTATCAAGATTTAAGTCTTCGGCTAAAGCAGTTTTTACTTTTTGCTTAGTTTCTTCTTGCACTTGTATTGTAGAATCTGCAGTTTCTGCTGCAGTAACTTTTTTAGCTTCAGTTACATCAACTGTAAATTCAGTATCTAATACTCTATTAGCGGCTTCAATTGCTCTTGTTCTTGCAAATTTGTTTACGTAGGCTGCAATGGGTACGCCTGGGTTTTCTTCTGGTCTATATGATCTTATTAAATCAAATATTCCACGCTTGCCAGTTAGTATTTCATCAGATAATAATTGTTTATCAAATCCAGGAATATTGCGATATTTATCTGCAATTTTTTCAGCCATTGGTCTATACAACTCTAATATTTCAGCCTCTCCCTCTTTTCCTTTTTCTTGGTATATCTGTTCAACTTGTTGAGCCGATTTATTTGCTTTTTCAGAAATATTTGAAACAACACCTTTTATTCTATTTTGTGCTTCTAAATATTTACCTTTATATATATTTAATGCTTCTTGATATTCATTAACATCAATATCATTTTTCTTTTCATGAAGCTCTTTTACTTTTTTAATATATTCTTTTTTAACAGCCTCTAAATCATCAATACTGTCAAAATCCGTATCTTCAGCAAAATTAAATACCGACGCTGACTTTGTTACAAGTCCACTAAGTTCAGCATTTTTTGTTTTTATTTGCTCTTCAATTGCCTCTTTTATAGCAGGGTCTGTAGCATTATATTGTTTTATTTTTAAATCTGCTATTTCATCAATAACGGTTTCCATTTTATTTTCATCAATGGCAACACGCATGTTTCTCATTGATCTCCATGTTTGTCTACCTAGACCCGAGCCGGCTTTACCTAATAATGAAAAAGCAGAAGTACCCGCTGCTGTTGATAATGCAGTATTAATAGCGCCTTCGGCAAAATATTCTCCAGCATCAATAATGGCATCAGCTTCGTTCATTCCAGATGCTATTGCTAAATTATACCCCTCCGGTATTAATTGCAAAACTTCCGTTCCAGTTTCACCCGCTGTAGCCCACATTAAACCACCTAAACTTCCTGTTAGTCCGGTTTTACCCGCTAAATATTTAGATATTTGCCCAAAACCATAAGCCTCTAAAGCCATTGCTGGCAATGCTGCTGCCGCTGGGCGATCAAACTCTAATTCTCCTTCTTTTATTAACTTATTTATTGCTTCTTTTTCTGTTAAACCTGGATTTTGTGATTTTGCTTTTTGTAAATTAAAATCAGTTACCATGTAAGAAAGTAATTGAGAATTACTCATTGCCATTCCAGCGTATGTTCCTAAGGCTGGATTTCTAGTGACTAGCGTCGTTCCTGCTCCTACGGCTAAAGCCGGAACAACAGAAAGCCCTATGTTTGTTGCGTCACCAGCTACATTTGCTATAAGTTCTCCGAGCGAATCTGAGCCATCTATAACGGATGGCATAGGCTTTATTTTTTTTTCAGTTTCTAATAAATCTGAATAAGCTTGAATAGCTTTTTCCCCTAACTCTTTATCTTTTTGGTTTACTTTTTCTATAAATTTTGCGCGTTCTTCAACGTCATATCCTAGTTCAGGTCTGATGGGAGCGTCGGCTACTTTTTTAGTTAAAGAGCTTTCCTGCATTGCCTTTAAAGAGGTAGCATATAGTGAAGCCATTTTATCTATAACAGCCTGTACAGAGGGTCCTGCATCACCTCCAATTCCATCTTCTCCAAAAAGGTTATAAGCAATATTATTAAACTTGTCTACTGTATTCTTACCTACAATGTTGTTAAGGAAACCTTCTTTTAGATTACTAGCCCATTCTCCTACAAACTTTTCCGCGGGTGATTCCAAAGAAAAATCTGCCGAAAGTAATCCCGTATCGGGTGCTTCTGTTACATCCACAGTCTCTGCACCCTGTTGAGGTGTGGGTTGTTTCTTTCCCGGTTCTTCAGCTAAAAGAGCGTCTGGATTGTCTAGTTTAAATCGCTCTACAAGCTCTTCCGGAATATCGTATATTTCGTTATTTAATTTAAATGGAATCATTGCTCGCTTGGTCTTAAAAATTGATTATAATCTATTGTTGATTCATCCTGTATAGGCCCAGTAGTCGGTCTTCTCTCCGCTTCGCCCTTTTTTTGATATTCTGCAAATTGAGGGCTTGCAATTAATCTTCTTAATCCCTCTTCAAGCTTTGCGCGGGCCGATGCTGTGTACGATTTATTAGTTTGTATTTCGTTAAACAGTCTTGTTATATCATTTTGATTTAATAAATCATATACTATTGGCACTTCATTGCCATCCTTGTCATAAGTAATAAGACTAAACTCACGCGTAGTTTCATTAAAATTAGTTTTATCACCTGAAACAGATCTAAAATATTCAGAAGGGTTATTTAAAAGCTTAGCAGCTTCTCCAGCCCCAAGAATAATATTAGGGTCCGTAGGTTTTGGCGGTTTTTCTGTTTTTTTAATAGCTGTTTTGCGATCATATAAACTTTTTGCCCTATCATATGCTGTTTTTGCAGCTATTTTATATTGTTCTTTTATTTTAAAGACTAATTCTTCTTTGTTTACTTTGTCAAGGCGGCCATTATCTTCAAAGTCATCTTGAATATTTTTAGCAAGCTCCGGTGATAAACCTAGTTCGTCAACAGCAATACTAGCAATATCTCCGTCAGTATATTTTTCATCACTGAGTACCTGATCAATTTTAGAATTAAATTCATCTTCATTCCATCCTTGAAGCGCATATTTTTCAAATTGTTCGCCCAATGCTTTTACTTGCGATTGGTATGCATCTGACCTTCTTGTTATAGGTCTTGTGTTTACCAAAGAATTAAAGTCCTTTTCTTCCCCATCTGAAAATATAAATTTACCGTCAGCTACCTTAAAATTGCCCTCATATATATCGTTTATTCTGCCATAAAGAGTTTCGCTGTTTAGTTTGCTTAAATCTTCTTGTTGAAGGTCCGCTACATTTACTATCCATTGCTTAAAATCATTTGTTTTTGCGGCTACACCATTTATTTTAGCAATAGATTGGCTAATTGCCATTTGTTTTTCAACAGGGCTTAAATCAGGATTACTTATTGCGTTAATAGCTTCATCTCGCAATTTCATTGCCTCTCCGGTAGCCCATTCCCTCATTTGCATAGGTACTTGACTTTCATCTAGCTGTGGTAGTTGAGCAATAGCACGAGCATTATTTTCTTGTAATCTCTGTTCTTCTGCTTTTCTACGCAATAAAGCTTGTTCCCCACGGAGAACAGCTTGTCGCACCTGCCCTGTTACGTCAGTAAATTTATCTGCTGCTTGTCGCGCACCTCTAATTAATTGTTGATTTGCCATATTTTATATTTTACATTCCCCCTGCAGCTGCTCTTGCGGCACCAACAGCAATATTAGCCACTCCCCCAACTAAACCTTCAGTTGCGGCACGCCTAGCTTCATCTGCTGCGGCTTTACGCTGCTGAGCCATACCGAATAATGTTTCTGTTCTACCAAATTCTTTTGCTTCTAGTGCAGCCGTACCAGCTGCTCTTTGCTGTTCTAAAGTTTGTTGCCCTCTTGCTCTAGCTATTTGGTTTGCAGCTTCTTGCTGACCAATACTAGCGGAAGCCTGCTGTAAATTAGCAGATTGTTGTTGCGCTAAAGTTTGCGCTAATGCAGCAATGCCAGATCCTCCAGCCGCTTGTTGCAAGCCGCCAAGTGTGCTAGCTAAACCCTGTTGTTGTTGTTGAGCCACAAATTGTGCTTGTTGTTGATTTACTGTTAAATCTTCAAAGGGGTTAGTTAAGTTAGCAGACGGATCCTTAAACTCAAAAGTTTCATACGCTTGTCTTTGTTGTTTAAGTTCTTGTCTGGCGGCACGCTGTTCCTTTCTTCTTGCTCTACCACCGATTAATCCACCGGCCATACCCGCTAATCCTTCAGCTATTTGTCCAAAAGCCCCAGGGTCGCTTTTTGCCGTGCCTTGCATAGCTTTACCAAAACCTGATATATCTTCTGCCATAATTATTATATTTAACTGCTAAAGCTTACTTCGGAATTTACCGCGTAAAGCTCGCAAAATTCTGTTGATGTGTTTTTTATTTTAACTGTTGCGTGGTAACCAATAAGCCCATTACTATTTATTACATTGTTTTTATTAAACATAAAATAAGCATCTTCTTGAGGGGGTTTAGCTGTAGTTTCAACATCAACTACAAAAGAAAGTCTATCGGCTGATACACTAACACACTTACCTAACCTTTGTTTAACTTTGCTTAAGTCTAAATAATATATAATATCTGTTGCTTGCAACGATGTGTTTAACGGTTTTGCGAATGTTATTGTTTTATTTGCCATTTTTAATATTTTTTATTAAAACCCTACTCCTTCTCGATACAAAATTGCTCCCAAATTATATGGGTTAAATAGATTGGTCTCCATGTTTGTTTCTTCTGGAAAATCTAAAACTACATCAACATATAATTTAAAAATAATTTTATCTAATAGTGGAGCAATTGCGCCTTTTTTAGGATTAACATATAATTTGAACGTGTCATCAATTTGATTTAAATTTTTTGATGCAAAAGTAACTTTAATATCTACATAATCGTCATTAAAATTGACTATATCAAAACTTCGTATAGTGTTATTATCATTTTCAACTTTAAATGCGTGAATTGGATTAAACCAATCAAAAAATGAATCATTTTGTGCTGTAAAATCTTGTAATGTAAGCCTAATTGTAAAAAATACATCTTCAGCAGCTGTGCCTAACTGCCAAGGATATTCCCCATCAAATTGCATTTTAATACTATATTCAAAAAAAGGCTTTGAAATGCCTTGAAATTGGGATTGAGAATCAAAATCAACGTCAGAAACATTTGCCCCCAAACTACATCTTTGAATATCTAATGCGTTAAGACTTATTCTTCCTTTAATTGGGACAGCAGAGTCGTCTGATGAAGTACATAAATCCATAATATCCTCAATAACCCCTTTATTGTCTAACTTATATATTTTTGAATTTGTAAAGTCTTTAAAGTATCTATTTTCTAAAGGAACTCTTATATGTTGTCCTAATTGAGGTGTATAAATTTTGATTTGGGAACCAGAACTATTTGAGGCAGGTGACAAATTACCAGAAATAAACGAACCTACTTTAGGATTACCTGTTTTTCCGTCAGTATTATATACTTTCCATATAAGTGGGTCACTTGTTGCATTACATGCCTCATTTTTAGTGCTGAAAACAAATTGCTCAGACTCACCTTCTGTGCCGCTTCTTGGGTAAGAACTTGCTCTATGATCTATTGCTGTTCTAATTGTTAGGCTAGTAAAGGTTTCACTGTTTGTTGTTACATATTCAATATCAACCAATAAATTAACAGTTAAAGTTAAACCGTTATTAGTAATTACATAAGGGCCAGTTACCGTAACACTATTTCCATCAATAGCCGTGTACGTGCCGCTTGCAGCTTCTTCTATAATATTACTATTTACAAGCAATAAACTGTAATTATTATTTGAATAGGGGGCCCATTTAGAGACATGCAAACTACGAGCATCTACAATAGTTCTATCAATTTCATAAACAAATTGCACCAATCTTTTTGTATTAACTACATTTGACACCTCTGTGATCACATCACTTCTTCTACTAGAAAAATGCCCATTTGGCCAAAGTATTGGGGCAATATCAGAATAGCGGAATACTGGCTTTTGCCAAAGTTGTGTTCCACCTTCATGGGGATATAACTCAGACTTTGGTGATATACCTGTTACTTCCACTATGAAGTCATTTGGCAAAGTCGCCGGTACATCCTCTGTTATATCTCTTGACGGTCTTATGTAAAGGGTTGCATCTGCATTTGGGAAAATAAACGCACTAGGCTGCAATGTTATTGTAGCACCTACTGTTACATCATTAAGTGTCAAATATAGTTCGTTGTTATCATCATATGTTTCAGTAACATCATTACCGCCGGCTGAAGCATCGTATAGCTTAAACTCATTAGGCTGTAAAGCATTTTCCCCTACTCCATCTAATAGTTGTTTGCCAGCGGCCATTAGTATTTTATACTGTATACTATTTAGACTACTATTTGTGCTACCAGCAATTCCTTCAATTGTTGATAAGCTATTTATAAATGAACCAGTGTAATCTGTGCCTTGATTTGCATCGCTATAACTTATTGTTAATGTTATTTTTCTATTAACAAAGCTATCTAAATTAATAGTTACTAACTCATTAAAATTAATAGCATCAGTGTCAACAGTAAAATTTAAAGTAACTATATGTTTATTGACCGTATCAACACTTATTGATACATTACTGATTGTTACATTATTCTTATTAGCATTGCTAAATACAAAATTGCTTGGTGAGGGTTGACTAATTATGTCATAATCATAACTTGAGTTTAAAGTAAATTCAAATTCAACTTCATCATTGTCTATTTCATCACCGCCAAAACCAATATAACTTTTTGTTTTAACAGCATTATTAACAGAGTCCGCATGGTAAGCTTTAATTTGTAATGTTTTTTGTGATTTAGCAAATCTATTGAAGGTAACTGTTCTAGAGCCAAAACTTTCTCCCAGCTCTGTTTTTTCTCCTACAGAAAATATTAATGTATATGTTTTTGCAATATTATAATTGCTATCAGTAGCGGTGAAATCTAAAAATACATCTACGAAACCACCACTTGGAATTGTTAATGTTTCTTCTTGTATATCAGATGCACTATCGCTTAAAACATATTTGATAATAGCTCCAGGCTCACCAATTATTCTTAAGCTTCTTTGCTCTTGATTATTTTCTAAAGGCCCAGTATCTATATTTTTGCTTTGAACAATTTTATTAGGAATAATTACCCGTCTAGCCCGTGCAGTTACGGTATAATTAATAGAAGTTGTGCCGTTTTCTATTAAAATATATTCCGCAGTAGCTACCTCTGTTGTGCTTCCCTCTATTTGAGATATTTGCGAATTAGCATTAATATTAGAATTACTAATAGTAACATTACCAGACAACAGTTCAAATCCTGCATCAGCAGTTAAAAGATCGTTTGTTATTAAATAAACCTCTCCTGGTCTTCCAGATATAATAAATTCTCGAAAACCTAACAAGCTACCACAATTACTTGCTACAACAGCACGAGTAACCGTAACCTCAATATCTTTTAGTATCAGTCTACCCCCGCTTATAGGTATTAGTATTGTTGTATCTATATTTGGTTGATATGTTATTCCGTGGGTGTATGTTACAGTAACTCCATCTCCATTTTGAACAAAGGTGCAGTTAGTTCCTGTAAAATCACTAGCTAATAATTTATAATTATTTGGAGGTGTTATATTTAAAGAAACGGTAGTTTTATTTGCTGGAATTAATTCTCCTGGCAACAAATTGGTTAAAACTTTAGATTGTGTTGTTATTCCAACATTATATTGGCTAGCCTCTATTATTGTTAAATCAATACCAAAAATGAGGTTTGTTCTAACTCTATTATCTTCTATAACATCTTGCTCTGAAGATTTTCCTAAACCTTGAAAATTAAACTTTTTTAAATCAAGATTACCCCCTGTTTGAGAATCAAACTTTGCTTCTCCTTTAATGTTTGAAAAATATTTGTTTTCTTTATTTATAAAAGATATTTCAGCTGATTTTTCTTGGTCAGTTTGTACGGTTGCAATCCAGTCTTTAGTTCCTTCGTAACTAATTGTTTTAAATCTTTTTATCGCAGAAGGCTCATCATTAATTTCAAATTCTACAAACGATTCGCCCTGTACTTCATAAAAATTATTTCTCGGAGATAAGTTTGATGCATGCTTCCATAAATTTGCATTATTAAATGTAAAATATTTTGAATTAATTGAAATAGCATTTTGAGGAACAAATGATTTTCTAGTTACCCAGCCATTAACGTTTTCTGAAAATGAAACTGTATCATTATCATCAGCAAAAGAAATATTATATATTTCGTCTCTTTCATTAAACGAGCCAAATATTTTTTGGTTAGTTGCTAAACGATCTCTAAAAAAATCGTTCATATTAACATCTGATATAGGTGTTAATCCATCTTTTGAAAGTCGTAAAACCTTACCATTTTTTCTGTCTACAAAATAACATCTAAACCCGAAAGCAGCAAATGATTGTGGGTCATTTGAAATACCGTATTCACCATTATACTCTTGTGCATCCCCAATAACTCTATTGGTAGAAGTTAAAGTGCCATTTCCATTCGCGTCAAATAATTGAGACTTATTTGCATATACTCTTACTACTTTATTTTCTAAAAATATAACCATTGCATTGTCCCATGTATGCAACTTTTGTATTTTACCGTAAGAGGGCAAAAAGTCTTTTGTTATTGTTTCTGCTTGAATAAATTGATTAGAATTATTTATAGAAGATTTAGAATTAATAATTCCAGACCAAATAAGCCCATTAAATTTATGTTCTTCTTGATAGCCTTCTTCTAAAACAGTAGATGCCTTAACACCATTTTTAATAAAAGGAGCATTAAAATCATCTCGTATTCTATTGCTTTCAACGCCGTTGTTAAAGTTGAAACAATTGTACCAATTCAGCACATGCGTGTCATAATGTTTTGATATTGGATATGCAATGTCATTTTCATAATAAATATCAAGTTCTGTTTTTTGTCTAACTGGTTCGGTTTCAAAAATAGCGGGGTTTGAAACAAAACTACCTTTTTCTTCTTCGTCTCTTTCGGCTAATAAACTTAAAGTTATAAAATTTGGTTCTAATTTTGTTTCATTTGTTGTAACCGTTTCTGTTAAATTTTGCTCGCTGCCGTCCTCATTCTCAAATCTTAAGTGATAAATTTGGGGAAATGATGTTAAAGTTTGAACATAAACCTGACCAACTCTATATATTGTTTCGTGGTTTGAAAATTGTATTTTAGAACCTGTTTCTATATTTTGTAATAATATATTATCGTCAGCTGGCCCGGTCACTTCTAAAGAAATATGGAACTGTTTTCCCCCAAATGTTTGTCTTTGTCCATTTTGAGAACCGCTACCCGCTGTAGGTGTTCCACCCCATCGAACAAAAAATGGTACAATCCTAATTTCGTTTCGATTTCTGGGATTTCTATCAAGGCCATCAAAACTAGCAGAGTATTTAGCATAATATTCTATATCACCGTCATTTAAGGCAGATTGTTCTGTAGCATTTTTTAATAGCCCGTTTGATTCAAGTTTTACAAAAAACCTTCCATTAAACTCTGGGTCACCTGCATTAGCGCTATCCTCATATATACGCATATCAATACCGGGTCTAATAGTGTCATTTGTTCCGGTATATAAAAAATCTATATCATCTCCAAAAGGTTCAGTAAATTTTATTTCCGCTTCATCGGCACCATCTAAGTGGTATCTAATGCTAGCGATTTTATATAGTTTTGATTTTTTATTATCTTTAGCAAATTTCACGTATCTACCAACAGCTAATTGTTTTTTAGACTCGTCGTCAACGCCTTGCTCGTCGGTTGCAGTAGGTGGGGAAGTAATAGTTCCTTTTGAGTTAATAGAACTTATTAATATAGTAGTATTATCTTTAGCAGGAGTAGAGCCTTCTTTTTTTACAGTCGTTAATGTTTGATCTCCATAAGAAGCAGAAAATAAAACATTACCAAAAATACCAACTTGCTCAATTTTTTCGTGAACAAATTCTGGGGGCTCATTAAATATATCAATAACTTTATACCTATTATCAGGATTATTAATAGCTTCATTTTTCCCGTGGCTCTTTTTTAATAATATATAGCTATCTTCATTAATTTTATTTCTTTCTGAAGAAGGGAATGAAACAAAAGCAAATCCATTATCATCATCAAAATATACCCTGTCTGCCGCTATATTATAATATTCTGCAGATGTTTCTTTTACAAAAAATTTGAAATGTGTGGCCCACGCTGGAGGCACGCTGTTTAGTTTAACAGATAATGCTGTATTTTTATTAGCAAATGATTTATCTAAAAAATACGATCCAGAATTATTTGACAAAACAGGCGTTTGCCTATTAAATTTATCAACATAAACAACACCTAACTCATAATTTCTATTAGACTTAATACTTCGTTTAAAAAGCCCGTCAGTAATCACAGGGGCTACTGAAAACTTAGGATCATATGGAATATCATAATTTTGATAATAATTACCGTATATTATTCTATTCCCAACAATTTCTTGCGCAAGTGCTTTTTTAGGTACATTGTCCCATTGTCTTAGTAACTGAATATTTGGTACAGTAGATTTTATTGTTTCTTTTGTTATCTCAAAAGATAAATTTACTCCTTCAACATCTTTTCTTTTTTTAGTATCAACAATATAAACATTATTGTCATCATCAAACTTTAAAAGAATATCAATTGATTTAACAGTATCATTACCTTTATCAATGTTTAATAATGTTAACCTTCTTAAATTATTTACAAGGCCTTCATTAAACCCTTTTTTTCCGTCGTATTCAAATTCACCCGGGATAAAAGCAGGCATTGAAAATGGTGAAAATGTTGAATATGTATTATCTAAGTATTTCCATCTATATGCAAACCTTGGAAATTTTAATTCATATATAGGATCATTTTCCTGCAATGTAGCAGTAACATTATAATCTATATTTTCAGGTTGCTCGCTATAAGAAATAACTTGAAATACTGTAGTTGTAGAGGCTATACTATTTATTTTTAATGTAGCCTCATATGTTTTGTTATTGTTTTCAAAATCAAAAATAATAATATCTCCTTCTTTCCACCCAGCAGCCGGAGATAAATTTTGCCCTGCTGTTATAGTTGGATTTTCATTAGAAGGTAATACTAATGCTCCATCTTTATAAAAATTAAAAGTACCACTTGAAACTACTACATTATCTCTAAGTGTAGTTGACATTCTTAATTCAGGAGATTTTTGAGGGGCTTTTTTAGCTACACATATATCTTCTTCTAAAATGTTTCTTGTAGATCCATCATACAATCTTATAATTGTATTTTGTTTTAATATTGTTCCGTCGGCTTGTTTTAAATTATTTGAATAGTGCTTAAACTTTTCTATATCAATAACTTTTGGCTCATTTAATCCATCTGTAAAAAACAATAAGCCATCAATAATATTTGCGCCTAAAATAAAATATTTTGAATCAAAATTTAATACACTTTCTTTAAAATATTCAAAAGTAAAAGTAACACCCGCTTGTATTTCGCCAGTATAAGGAACATTATTGAGTATTAAAGAATTTGAAGTATCATTTTTAGGAGTAGTTATTATTGTATTTTTAGGCACATTAAATTCTAGCGGAGGTAATACGGAAGATATTTTTATGCTATTACGGCATAAAGCTTGGGTGGATTGCTTAAGACTTTGATCATAAACTGGAGGGTCTTGTTTAAAATTAAAAAATATATCCTTTCTTTCATCCAAACTCAGCCCTCTTAAAATAAGGCCGTCATCAGATGGGTCAATTCTTAAGCCATTAATAGTTACCTCGGTAAAAGCTTTTAAATCTATTAATATTGGGTCAATAATATTATTAACAATATCATATTCGTAAATGCCATTTAATTCTTCAGAAGTAACAAACCAATATATTTTTTTATTAAGAGTATCTTTAGCTGTCCCTATACAAGTCGCATTTGTTAAACCTAAATCAAAAACTTTTTCATTACCCAATACATTCTCAATAGCACCAGCATCAGAACCTTCTGAACTAGATATTTGAATGTTTAAAGCGTCTCTATATTCACCATTAGGTATAAGTCTTTCGTCAAGGTCTTTATTCATTCGACCTTTAACAAATGTATGCTTAAGTTCTGCCATTTATTAGTGCTTAATTTGTTGCGATTTTCCGCGCATTATTTGAGTAAGATCTTCTATACTAACATTCGCTAATCTTAGCTTGGCCGATCGAATGGCCGCTCGCTTTTCTTTTTTTAGTCGGTTTACTTGATATTCTGGTACATTTGCTTTTGCTGTAATAATACCGTGTGCTATAAACTTATATAAAGCTTCTTCCGCAAATTTATGAATACGCATATCACCTTCAGCGAATAAACCATCTGATATATACTTTATAATAATTATTTTGTCTTTTAAATCGCTTGAAAAGCTAATTATTCCATTAGTATCATCAATTATAAAAAAACCGGTTTTGGTCGCTAATTGAGGGTTTAAACCATAACGTTTACCAAAATCAACATTATAACCATACCCTTCTTCTAAATTATCTATGGTGTCTCGTTGAACATTGTCAGAACTAGACTTTTGAAACCTACTTACTGTTGTAGACTCAGAACCTAATAGCAAATTCCCTTGGTCATCAAATAAATAATTATAATTATCATCCTGTAGTATAGCAGCAGGGGCTGTTGATAAAGGTGCCGGCTTTATAGCTCTTTCAATTCCAGCGTCATCTACGTATGTTATTTTAACATAGCTAACAAAATCGTGCGGCAAGTCTACAGATAAAGACGGAGGTAATTCAATTTCTTGAGTTTTAAGACTATTTACAGTATCATAGTTTAACTCTTGTATACCTCGCTGCGCGTGGAATGCAACCTCAGCACGTTTTGCACTTTTAATAATCTTATCATCTCCAACTTGAGAAACAATAAAGTTATTTATAATATCAGTGGCTGTTATATACTGGTAATCGCCATTAGCCGATCCTCCGTAATATTCTTTTGGTGTTTGCGTTCCTAATGCCATTTATTTAAGATTTTTCTTTTTGTACTTTTAAAGCGTCTTTTTGATCCGCTATTTGGCTTATTTCAGGCTGTCTAATGACTATTCCTGCATAAGCTAATATTTTATATACCAGAACAGTTTCTTCGCTTTCATGGAGCTCAAAATCAGTTGTAGTAGATGAGTCATATAAACTAACATTATCTACATCTGTATATCCCCAACCTACCTCAGCTGGTATTTTTATATAAGAACATTTTACCGCTGAAGTTATTGTAGTAGGGTATACATTAATATATCCTCCTTCTCTGATAAATACAGGTCTAGCTGTTGTGGGTTTTGTTAAAGGTGAAGCATTTATATATAAATATTCGTTTTGAGCTATTTCCTCAATTTCTATTGCATTATTGTAGAATACTGTTCCTAGCCTATATAAGTCAGTTGGCATTGCAAATAATGGATTAGAATAAGCCAAATCTGTTGATTTTCTAAACAGATTGATTTTTTCTTTTATATTTTTTATGATATTAGCATGCTCATTATTAATCTCACCCATCCTATTGAATTGGTTAAGATCATAAAAATATTGCTCAAATATTTCTAATTGGGCTTGATTAGCTAACAAATTGAATTCCTGCGGTGTTATATAACCCCTATTCTCTTTGTTTGAAATTGCTAATACTCTGTTATATACCGTATTAATGTTAACTGCCATATCTATATTTATAATAATAAGGGCCACCAAAGTGACCCTTATCACCACGGTTTACTTAAGTTTTTTCTCTATTGATTTGTAAACTTCAGTCCCTTCATCTGTTTTAAACCACGCCGCAAGTGCAGAGTATGGGTTTTCATCAAATGGCACCGTCATAAGCTTTCTATTTGTGCTACTCCAAGAAAAAGTTCTTTGATCTTGTGACAGCGAAATAATGCCAGCTTCAGCCGCTTTAATTCCAAAGTTTCTTAATTGTACATTATCATCATTCACTAGCTCAACAAATAACTCTGCATTATTTCTAGCAAATAATAATAAGTCTCTTCTAATTTCTTGACTAGTCATTTTACTAACACTTGAGCCTTGCTCGACCCGTAAAACAGCTTCAGCATGATCAACATCTAATCCTTTAGCTAAATTTAGTGCTTCAATTTCTAGTTCTAAATCTTGTAATTCATATTTAGCAACAGCAACGTTATCTACTTCATAGTATGTTTTATTACGTTGCGGATGATATAATGATAATAATTTTTGTAAGGCTTGATCAGATTTTGGAACAAATAAAGATCCGTTTTTAAAAACAATATGTTTTAAAGTTGAATATCCTTGTTGTTCATCTTTAAACGGGGAATTTTGGTTACTAGCGTAACGCAATTCTCTATTTAAACCTTTGCCTTCATCAAACCACATCAATGGGTTCCTACCATGATGCCTAGAAGCTAACGTATATGTTATAGGTGCTTTATTACCTTTCAAGACGTAAGTTCTATCCTTAATTGTCCATTCATCTTTTTTTTGGACAGGTTTAATCGGTTTTGGTGTTTCTACTATTTGGGCTGCTGAAACTTCTAAAGCTTCTACAACCTCTTTCTTTTTTGCCATAATATAATATAATAAAATTGTTAAAAGTAAAACCTACCCCTGAAAATCCATCAGGGGTAAATCTTACATTATTTGTTATGCTCCTTGAGTAACAGACTTGAATAATACAAAGTTGTTAGCACCTTGAACACATAAACATCTTTCTGATAAGAAGTGTACATTCATTTCATCAACGTCAGAAGTATAAACTCCACCTACAGATCCAGTGATCCAAGACTTCATTTTTCTATCATCTGCTTCAGAAGCGCGGTAACGCACGTGTAAGAAAGGACGCTTAATGTTCTTACCTAGTTGCTGATCGTATACTGTTGAAGTACCAGCTGGCACCATAACACCATCAATATCTTCAGTAAGTCCACGTGTAGCAGCATCATTTAAGTATTTCCAGTCAGTTTTGTAAAAGTCATAAGATCCTCTACGGAAACCGCTAAATCCTAAGTTGATAGCCATGTCCTCGCTATTGTCAAATACTCCAAAAGAAGTACCTCCGTTATAGTGAGCATTTACAGCACCTAACATATCATCAAAAGCTAATGCAGTTGCACGATTTAAGAATAACATGTTTTCTTCAATAGCTCCTTGCTTGTCAAGATTTTTAAGAATTTCATCAAAATCTTGTAATGCAGTTCTATCAGCTCCAGCATTGCTTAAGCTAGCTTCACCAGAATTAAAGTTTTGATAGATATTTCCTCTGCTTTCAATAGCAGCAAAAAGACCTTCAGTACCTTTATATCCTTGATCGTTAGCTTCAGAACCATTACCAGCGGTAGCAGCTAATTCACCTTCAACCATTGACATTTCAAGATAATCTTCAAAACGTAAACGAGTTTCGTGCTCAGATTTTAAATACCATAAGTACCCAGAAGCTCCGTTTTCAGTAGTTACTTCTACCCACCCAATTTGCGCAGCATCAGAACCAGAGATATTATATTTATCTTTGATGATGATTGGTGAATTGCTAAATTGTTGGAAACCAGCATCTACAGATCCTGTCATACCGGCAGTTCCCTTAGCAAATTCAGAACCGTAAACAAATACTTTTACAGCTACAGCAGCACCAGTAGATAAACCAGCAGCATCAAGAGTTTGTTCAGCGTAAGGAGCAACTGTGAATGTATCAGTAGTTACAGAAATAACAACAGCTTTTACAGTTACAAGTCCCTCAGCAACAGCTACGGTTTGTCCAGCTCGTACAGCGTGTCCAGCTTCAGTAATTACGTTAGTTCCAGTGTTAGCAGCAGCAGCATCATATGCGATGTGCAATCTTCCTTGCTCTGACCAAATTATTTGGTCTGAAGCAGAAGGAATTTCAGCTCCTACCATACGCAAGAAAGAAGATACAGAGCGATTTCCATAACGCTCAACTTCTTTTTCGTATACGTCTGGTAAAAATTGTTGTGCAAATGTTCCACCTCCAGAGGCAGAGTCAAAAGTTAAATAGTTTGAACCAAATAATGATTTGGTTGGTGATGGAGTTAATCCTGCTGGAAACGATCCACCTGTTTCAAATAATCCCATTTTATTTTAGGTTTAAAAGTTATTTTTTAATTTTAATTTTCAATCGATCAAGATTATCCCCAGTTATTGCACGAACTTGCATACCTGATGTGGTTGTAACTTTTTCATGGCTAGAGCGTGGGTTCATATCAATATTTTTTGATTTAGCCATTTGCGTTTTAAGCGCGTCGGCACGTCCTTGCTCATAAAAATGGTTTGCAACTGCATCTGCATTCATAGCTGTAAATAACGCTTTATGGTAACCCGCAGCATCTTCCATTTCGTTGCTTTCGTTAACAAACTTGCTAACAAGCGTATTAATGTCAGATTGGGATTCTTTTACGCTATTTACATCTTTAACTTTAAATCTATATTTATTATCACCAACTTTAAAATCAAAACCTTTGAATTCATTGGTAAACAATTCATTTGTTTTTTCTTTAAATATAGATCTTTGTTGTTCTGCAATTTGTGATCGTGATTCTTGATCTTGTTTATAATCGTTGTAAAACTCAACCGCTTCTCGTTGCTCAGGGGTTAACTTAGAACTTAACTTAAGATCTTCGTAATATTTACCCTTAAGGTTATTAAGATTTGATTTAGCTTCAGCAATTGATTCTTTAAATGCTAATTTTTTGCGCTTTATATCACGCTCTTCGTCCACATCTTCGTCATAAGAAAAGTTATCTTCTATTAAAAAGTCAACTTCGTCTGGCGATAAATGTGGTTTTGATTGGCGATAGTATTCGCGTAGCAAATCCATATCAGCCATTCCTTCATAATCTTTGTTGAGATTTACATAATCTTCAACACTCCCGCCTGTATCTTCCATAAACTTAACTAGCTTATCTATATTTTCAGGAAGCTCACGAGCAGGCTCTTGATTATTATTTACGCTTTCAGATTCTTCTTTAAGCTTATTTGGAATATCTTTTATTTTATCAGCTAATGTTGCTGGTTTTTCTACCTCTTCATCCTGTATGAGCTCGAGTACCGCATCTTCTTCGTTATCGGGCTCACTTTCTCCGGTAGGTTGCTCATCTGTTGTTTCGATGTTTTGTTCTTGTACTTCTCCGCTAATTTCGGGTTCGTCGCGTACAGGAATCTCATCTGTGCTTTGCTTTTGAACGGCATCTTCTGTAAAATTTCTTAAATCTAACTTAATGGTTCCATCATCATCAACTGTAGCTGTTGTAGATGACTCTTGTGGTTCAGGAGTTGTTTCTTGGGTCTCCTGAATTACTTCTTGTTCTTGGGTTTCTTCTGCCATGATAAAATATTATAAAATTAAAAAAATGGGTTTTATTATCTGGGCTCAAACATTTCTAAATTAAATCCACTCCCCATTGTGTCATTGCCTGCGGATTCAAATGCTTGTTCGCCTTTTTTATCTTTTCTTTGCTCTATTAATTGAGATTGTTGAGTAGCTTGAATACGAGTTCTTTCATCTTTTCTGTCTTCTTTATACTTCTCTTTATTTGTAAATGCTTCAGCTTCCTTATCTTTTATAGCCATATTAAGATCAAACTCATATTTCATAAGTTCTTTTTTAAGCTCTTTTTCATTTTGAAGTTTTCGCATTTCTAAGTCAGCCTGAATTTGTGCTAACTCTGCTTTTTGTTGCGTTATAGCTTGCTGCTTTTGTACATCAGCTTGTGCTGCTGCTTGTGCCGCTTGTGCGTTGCTTTGGCTCTGCATTTGAATATTTTCCTGCTGCACTTGTCTATCTTGCTGGAATTTTTTCTTACGACGTACCTTTAATAACTGGTTTGCTAATTTAATATTTTTTATTTCTCTAATATCAATAGCATCTTCTAAATATATTTGATCCTTAGCTAAGGCTGCTTGGATATTATTTTCAAGCATTGCTTTTTCTTCATCGTCTGGGGCTAATTCAATAAAAATGCCAAAGTCGTGCAAGTGCATGTTTTTAATGTCATCAAGTGTACCCACATTAAATCTTCCAATACTAGATATGAATGCGTCTCTAGTTGGGCTATATTCTAATATATCAGAAATACGCAATGAAATTGACTCAGCTGTTTTTGCTGTTAAATATAACCCTGACTGTAATATATGGCGCGTTGCTGTATTAGAGTTTGCTGCTGCTAATTTTTGAACGCCTACTAACGCATATTGATCTGGGACACTACCATCACGTGCTTCGTTTAACCCCGTAACGTCGCGAATCATTTGAAGGTAATAATTATAAGTACTTATTAAAGAACTTATTTTATTATTACCACCATTGGATGTTAGCTCTTGAATAGGTACTTTACCTGGATTCATATCCCCGTCCACAGTTAATGATCTACCAATAACAGAACCTGTTTGGAAAAACATATTTAATGCTTCTTGTGGATTGTAGTTAGTACCATTACCTAAATCTATTTCAGCTAGTCCATCAGCATCAAGATAAACACCGTCAGGTATCATTCTTGACATAACTTGCTGAAGTTTTAAATGCGTAAGTTGAATCATATCAGCAAAACTTGTAATTCTACTAACCAATGATTCTATTCTACCTTTGTATATTCTAGGAGCAACAATATTGTAATTCATCATTACCTTTGTTGTATCACTTTTAGGACGTACCATATTTTTAGCAAGTTCCCACTTAAGCATTTGTTGTGTTCCTAATACAAACGCGCCATCATAAACTACCTCAACAGAACGACTTACTTTTTCAAAAAGAGATCTTGGATCTTTTGGCGGATTGAATTGATCATTTTTTTCAATCGCTTTTGAAGCTCCCGTAGCTGTTGTTTTAATTTTGTAAACTTCATTGTTATAAGTTTTGTAATTAAAATAAAGAATTTGTATTGTGTTTGCATCTAACACTGAATCTTCATTAATATACCTATTATGAGACGCTGCTGTTTGTACGCCTTGTTTTGTTATATTGCTTAAGTCCTCGTCTGTTAAATCAGGAAATTGTTTCTTAAGTTCGTTTATTGTAACACTTTTTACTTCACCAACATAGTATACATCGTCAAAATATGGTGAATAAGTATAAGAGTAAACTAAATCTGCGGGATCTACATATTCAACTTTAATCCCTTCTGATTTATTAAAATGGTTTTTTAACGCAGCTATACCTAATACTGTTAAATCGTAGTTAACACGTCTTTTTGTTAACTCATAGTTATTCTGGTTTAGTATAGAATTTATTGCTTGCTCTTCAGCAATTTCAATAGCTTGTTTATATTCAAGTTGCATATGCAATGCTAACTCATTTTCATCTTCTGGCAACTTATCTTTATCGTTGCTATACACATTTATGCCGAGCTGTTCTTGTATTGCATCATTCAGCTCACGTGTTTGCATGTCACGAGTAATACTTTCTACATATTCAGAGCGTTGTTTTACAGATGATGGGTCTTGCGAAAAAGCCTTAATGTCAAAAGCTCTATCTGACATCCCGTTAACAACTATGTCCACAAACTTAGGAATGATTGGTACTGGTTTCCAATCTAAATTTAAATATGATAAATCACCGTTTATTGATAATTCATCTTTATATTTTTTTACAGACTGTTCGCCTCTTGCGTATAATCTTAATCTGTGAAACTCATCTCTATTAGAGTAGAATCTTGTTGCGCCTGAATCTCTTTTGAACCACTCATGCTCAATAGCGCGGGCTACTTTTAATCCGTACTCTGAGCTTGCTTTTTCTTCGTCTGAAGCAATTTGGCTCGGGAAAGAAGACTTTAATATTGTTTCCGCCATGCTATTTTATTATTGTTGAATGCGATCCTTTATTATTATATCGTGAAATTTTTAAATTTAATGCTTGTTTTTCTACTTTAGGTTTAGGATGATATAAATGCCTGTTACAAGCCATAATCGCTAAGCCTGAACTTATAGCAGCATCAAATTTTGTTCTTTTATTTATATCAAATTTAGCCCAATCATTTAATGTTCTATTAAAATATATATTACCACCACCTTCAGTGGTGACGCCAACATGGTTATTAATATATGTCTCAATAGCCGCAGCGTGAGCTTGTTTTATATCTTCAGATGTATTTGGAATCCCACCAATTTCTCTTTCAGTTACCGACAATTTGTTCCAAACTTTGTCTGGTCGATTCATTGAAAATCCTCTATAGCCTCTACGTTTAAGGTGATACAATAGCCGTGGCTTGTTATTCTCTGCCAAAATTGGCATACCATAGTAAACCAAAGCCATAAGAACATCTTCAAAAAACATTTCAGCAGTTTGTGGGCGTGCAACATATTCTAAAAAAAATGTGTTAGCTGGAGCATCCTCCATACTAAATTTTGTTAAACCGTGTAATGCACCTTTTGATCCTTGTCCGTCTGTTGTGCCTGATATATCATACGAGTCACAACCAAAGGCCCCCATATGCTCATTTCCAGGGTATTTGATGCCATTTTTAAATATTACATTATTTTCTATGTTCTTAGAAGGAGTCCAAGATACTAAAAACCTGCCGTTAGCATTAGGTGTAAACATTACTTTAGAATCTTTAATTCCATTTTCCCAAGAAAAAGATCCTTTTGTTACATATCCTTTTCTTATTAAATCTTCATTAAAATCTATTTGCTCGTATATTTTTGTTAAATTAAATATACTATTTTTTGCCTCATCTCTAAAAGCATGCTCTTCAGTTCTTGGGAACTGTCTGTAGTATTCATTTAGGCCATCGCTGTCGTGCTTTAGCCCTTCTACTTCATTTTCCCAAAACTCAATAACACCGGTTTCTATTTCAGCCCCGTCATTTCCTTTAATTGGTTTTTCTGGAGTTTCAAATACAGGGTGTCCATAAGAATCAATGAATCCTTCGTAGTTCCATTCCATAGGTATGAACAAAGAATATAATCCTGAACTAGTCTGTCCATTGCGGTTTCTTCTTGTGACATCTGAATCATTATATAATTTTTGAAAGTTAGAACCTCCTTTTTCAAGCGAATTTGATGTTGAACCCATCATACACTTTCCAATAATTTTACTACCTAGTCTCAATGTTGTTTTAGTAACACGCCAGTTATTTAATATATTATCTGGTCTTTCCCACTTTCCAGATTCATCGTGAACTAGTAAACTAAGCTTTTCACCATCGTAACTGTTATCACCAGTGTTTTTCCAGTCAATGGTTGTATCTAATCCTTCTAACTCGTTTTCTTCAGATACTTGTACTATTGATTTTTTTGTAAGTTTTGATGCTGGTACTCTAAATGCAAGCTCTGATTTTGGTCTATCCATTCCGTCTTGTATTGGTTTAAAAAAGAACGGGTAGTTAAGGGATATTGGTACAACCTTATCTGTGAACATTTTTTTAGCGTCAGCTCCAGATTTGGACAATATTCCAAACCGTGCATCTTTTGTAATTGTTGCCAAATTGACTGATTCCGCTGAAGACATAAAACTAAATCCGGATCGGCGGTTTTTAAGATAGCACATTCCATAAGCCCTGGGATCGGCTTTACACGCTTCCCAGAAAATAAAGAAAATTCTATTAGCTTCTCTGAAGTCTGGCTTCCCAACATCAATTTTAGCCCACTGCAAGTACATGTAATGAGAACCAGTAATATAAGTAATGACGTCTTTGTTATAAAACCAATAACCTTCTTCACGCCTGGTAAATTCTCTGTCAATATACGCATACCATTTATTTTTAAAACCATCTGGGTAAGTTTCCCAATCAAATCTAGTTTTTATTTTACTTAATTCTTTTGGGTATTCATCAGCTGTCCATCTATTATTTTCTTTATTAATATTATTTGGAGCTAACGGTAATGCTATTTTTAAATTTTGTATTTCTACAATTTCTCCTATCTTACCGGTTTTGCTTATAATTACAACATCGTAATCTTTATTATAACCATACTCCCATTTATTTAACTTATTAAATCTTTTAATAGTATTTAAACGAATAGGGCTAACTGATTTAATTAAATTTTGTTCGTACATTATTTGGATCTTCCTTCAGCAAAACCTTTAAAACCTGTACCGGCTTGTAATTTAGAGGCGTCAAGCATATTTTTTTCATTTTCAACTCTTGAAAGTATTTCAAAAGCATCAAATATTGCTAATTTTTTTGTTGCGGCAGCATTTTTTAATCTATCAGCAGCCAAGTCTTCTTCTGGGTCACCTATTATTATTTTTTCTTCTGCAACTCTTATTAATTCGTCAACAGCTTTATACCCAGCTTGGATTATATTCTTTCTCAGTTCCTCGTATTTCATATTTTATTGCTATAGAATTTAAAGGGACTCTATATAATCTTTCGCTATCAATAACAAACTCATACTCGCTGTTTGGTGTAAAACCAACTAAATCATCACCACTAAGGTTAAAGCTTCTTAAATCGTCCCCCAGGTGCTTTAAAACACCTATATGAGCTCTTTCTTTATCATTTAAAAAGCTATTGTCTTGTTCTAGTGGTTTTACAAAGCAATAGCCAGGTGGGGTAAACCACCTGCCATTGCGCTTGTATAAGAAAATTTGATCATCATAACATCTATAAAGCCCGTCTTTAAAATAGCTGCTGCTATCTTGTTCCTGGCCTTTAACGTTAAAGTATCTTCTAAAAACGTTGTGATGCACAATTACTAAATCATTTTTTTGCAAAAAAGGATTATTAATTGGTGTTTCAACTATTTTAGCCTTTCTGTTAACAAATTTATGATTTTCTATTTGCGTATTTAAAATTAAATTAGAATCACCTACTTTTTTATTATTTGTATACCTTCCATCTAAAGGCTCTATTAAATAGGCATGTAAATGTTTCATTAATATTCTAAATTGTATTCAACGGCTATCGCCATATTTTTATTAAAAGTTTTCCAAGGTAAAATTTCTTGATTTTTTTCAATAAATATGTTATAGCTTTCGTCTTCTTCAATAATTTCAACTATTCTATGACCACCAAATACTTCTTGGCCCGTAGAGTAGTGCATTGCATCGGTTTTATAATCTCTTCCAATGCTAATCTTCCGTATCAGATTCATCTTGATTCTCAGTTAATGTTTCAGCTTCATTGAGAATCTTAATAATAGTTTGTACCCGATTCAGTTGACTAATAGGTAATTCATTAAGAATTTCAACGATTTGATTTAATTGTTCTTGTGTTACTACTTTTTTCATAAAATATAATTTAAGTTAATGTTATATTTGATTATTACGCATTATTTGTGTTTATTATTGCCAAATACCTTTTCAACGCCTCGTGAACCAAAATACCCACCAATAACTATTGTAAGTAATCCTGTTATATCATCAAGCGGGTAATTTAAATACCAACCCAAAACATAGGAAACAGTTAAAAATATTAATATTAATGGACGAACGTTAGCAGCGAGCCAATTTCCTGATCTAGCATCAGCAACCCATCTTCTTGTAGTCCCGTCTATTTCAGCTCTTTCTAATCTTAGTTTTTCAAGGGCTACTTCTTTATCTTCAGGAGGCATATCACTACCCCCTATTATTGCCTCTATTACAGAACCAACTGGTGTATTACCAGCGATTGCCCCAACAACATTTGGAATTTTTTTTAATAAAAATTTTCCAACGTCAGTATCTTTAAATTTTTTTTTACTCATTATTAAGAAATCTGTCTAGTAACAACTGTTGGTGTTGCAAGTTCTGTAAGTTGTGCCTGGATGCTGTTTTTTAGCTCCTGTACTTTATCACTACCCATTTCAGCAGTTACCCATCCTTCAACGTCTGAAGATGTTACGCTGTCAAAATCGGTAAAGGTTGAAATATCACTAACGTCTAAAGATTGCGTTCCAATAACCGAAGCGGTGTTGGTACTGTCATCTCCTGATAAACGCCAGTGAACGTTGAAAATTACATCACTTTCTGTGTTGCTGTTGTCATCTGTGTGTGTAGGATAAGTATCAACAGTTGATACATTCCAAGTGTAAGTGGTTGCCATATTTATTTATTTTTAAAATGTTAATATACCCCCCCCCCCGAAGAGGGGTTTGTTAATTGATTAGGACACTATCTTTAGAGTACCTCCATCATTCCATACGTCACCAGAAGATAATCCAGAAGAACTAGTTGGTAGTCCAGAGAAGTTAATGTCAGTAGCTTTAATAGTTCCATTTACTTCAAGTTTAGCAGCTGGCGAGGTAGTTCCGATCCCAACGTTGCCACTTGAATCGATGCGCATACGTTCCGAGCCATTAACATCAAAAGCTAAAACATGTAAAGAAGAACTTTCTAAAACCACTCTATTGTTGAGTGGTTCAATTTTAAACTTAGCAACATTACTTGTTTGGCTTGTTGATGAAAGTCTTAATTCAGCATCCGTTGCGTTTATTTCAAGATTTGAATTAGGACTCGTCGTACCTATCCCTACGTTGCCATCAGTGTCTAGTACCATTTTAGTACTGATAGTAGCGGAAGTGGAATTATATGTTTGAAAACCAAGTTTATAACCTCCTTCATTTTTTATTGCAGTATCTCCACTATTAAATCGTAAAAAACCGCCTGTTCCTGAAATGTTTATATTACCAGCAACATCAAGCATGTATACGGGGTTAGTAGTCCCAATACCGACGTTGCCTGCTGAGTTAATACGCATATTTTCTGGAAAACCAGAGCCATTATGAAAAGAAATATAATCAATAGACCTTACTTGTGTTCGAGCAGTATCTATGTTTAGATCATTGTAACTTGAAGTGCCTCTATTATATGTTTGAATTGTGGCTGTTGCTCCTGGAACAAGTTCTACTCCGTTACCGTTAGTGGCGTCAGCAACCACAAAATTCTGAGCAGGACTAGTAGTTCCAATACCAACGTTGCCATTGCTTGTAATACGCATTTTTTCGGCATAAGACCCACTAAAAAACTTATGATTACCGTGTCTTGCGTAAAAAGATAAGTCCGATTGTTTACTTAAGTCTGCCCTATCAATACTTTCAAGCGTTGTGCCTGATAAAGTTGTTTCAATATCTAATTGGTTCACAGAACCTTTAATAGACAAAGTGTTAAAAGGACTTGTCCCAATACCAATATTACTACCATCTTGATACAGCACAGAATTTGCTGTTTTTTCAGATATTGGAAAACCTAATATGAATTTATCTGCCATAATTAACTAAAGTTGTGTCCTGCAAAAGTATGTACTCCATTACCTTCAGGCGTTACCTCTTTACTAACCCATCCTTCAGGAGAAGCTGTTAAGTCTTTCCAAAGTACATCTACCGAATATTTATCGCTCTGTACTCCTGCTGTTAGTTCATTACCTTCTTCATCATAAGTAGGCTCTGTGGTGTACAAATAGCCTAGTTTAACAATAGTATGGCGGTGGTTTGGTACGTTATTACCATCCTCGTCTTGAACGTGCGGTAGAGCGTCTATTTTAGTCTGTGCTTGTCCTTCTGAATCAAATTCGTATTTTTTAAATAAAGTTGCCATAATTTACTTTTGTTTTTGTTATAGGTGTAATTGTTACCCTTTTGGTTATAACTATTGGTTATTACGTGTGTGTAATTGTTAATTTATATTTATTTACTTTATACCCATTAATCATATTATTAATATGTGATACAGAAACACCTAAATCTAAAGATGATTCTTTAACACTTTGATATGTTTTATTTTTTAATTCGCAAAACACTTTTCTTGACTTTGATTTAGACATTTTCAATCTTGAATTAATAGAGTGTTTCATTCCTTTTACATATCCTTGAGTTCCGTAGCAAGGGTGTAATTTCCCTTTTTTTGCTAAAGACAATTTTTGTCTATGTTCTTCACTAAAAAATGTATTTCCTTTTTTAGATTCAGATATTTTTCTTTTACTTTCTTCAGAGTGCATTGATACACCTCTTGCATTGTTTGTTAAATTATATGAATTAACATCATTCTTGCAATCTAACTCTTGCAGAATAAATTCCTCTAACTCAATATAATCTTTACTAATATAAAGTATCTCTCTTGAAAAGCATTCTTTTCTTTTTTTATATGCTTTTTTAAAATAATAGCCACTACCAATGTAACCATCATTTATATTCCCACAATGAGAACCTATATAATATTTTCCATTATAAGAATCGCTCCACCTATAAACAAATCCAATATTATTCATTAGTTACTTGTTAATGTTTCTAATTCTGATGTTGTTAATGCGTTGTTGTAAATTCTATAATCCGTTATTTTACCATAAAAAGGGTTACTTGTTAATGAATGATTACCAAAGCTAATTTTATCTAAATTATCCCCTATAACAAAACTAATTGAATCAACACCTATCTGTGTTCCGTTTACATATAAATAACCATTTGACCCATCGAAAGAGGCTGCAACTTTACTTTTTTGAGTAATATCTCCACCTAATGTTGCAATAGAAAAATCTGTTACTCCAAGATTTGAAATTGTAAACACAGAAAACTCATTGCTTGAATTTAATTGGAATACAAACCTATCTGAACTGCTATCATCGCTTATAGTTATTGACCTACTTTCATTGTCATTTGCAAGTGCTTCTAATTCTAAATAAAAAGCCATTCCGTTTTTATTAAACAAACTTGTAGGCATCTTATCTTGCACTAAACTCTCATCCACCCTCGTTACAGAACTTCCCTCTGTTGGTATGTAAGAGGTAGCGTAGCTTGCTGCTTCGAGTTGTGCGCCCCAAATGTAAAGGTTGTCATTATTCACATTTGGATAAAATACAGCAGTTCCATCTAGACTACTCGTAAAAGGAATTAAACAACGATACCAACCATTACCTACATTTATCATAGTTGCTGGACTAGTTGCAACTTCGGTATCTAAATTGAAATCAAAAGTTTGATTTGTAGGCGCATCAACACGCATTGAAAAAGTGCTAGAAGTATTTTTCTTTGCGTAAAAAGAAAATACATACTGAATCGGAGAAAGCACTTGTAACCGCTGCAAAAGACCATTCAAAGTATCTGCAGTTGTATTGCCATCTGGTGCATTTGTAGTATTTGCAATTACGTTACTAGGCGCACCCCAAATTGCATTATCAAATTGTTCTGAATAAGTAAATAAATTAGCCCTAGCAGGCTCTAACAACAAATGACCATCAGCGTTATCTAAATAATCTATTCTTGGTTCTCCTTGTCCTGCTGTCTTTATAAGACCATCACTATCTACATAAGTACCAATAGAATCTCTTGTAAAGTCAAACGGTAGTGGTTTAAAGTTATTATTCTCGTCATT